>ULMP01040126.1_pt1 | contig 22379 bp, 16 predicted proteins | sample 1951681 | NCBI WGS metagenome assembly ULMP01 (sample SAMEA4835553, study PRJEB28245) | human gut metagenome | biome: gut microbiome; material: fecal sample | place: Denmark | collected 2008 | reverse complement strand
TACATGGGGTTATATGAATGGACTATTTCGCGCGGTTCGGGTTCTGCGGACGGGTCGTTCTATGTGGGCACGGCGGGCTCTGTCGGCCACAACGGTGTGAGTGCGGATTTCCCTGCGGCGCGGCCAGTCTTTTATCTAGAATCTACTGTAAATTATGCCAGCGGAAACGGAACAATTGTAGATCCAATTAGAATTTCCCTATAAATAAACGAAAATCTTCAGCAGCTGTTCTTCGTTTTTATTTATTAAATTCTTTTGCTAAAGATCCGTTCTTTAGTAAATGATTATAAGTGTTTTCATTTATTACTAAATCAAATTCTCCAATATATTCATATATATCAGGATTAAATCCCATTTTAAATCTATTTAAACCATGATATGGACTATTTTTATCAAAGTCAGCAGTAATCCCATTTAAGTCAGCATATTTAAAGTCTTGTTGATAATAAGCAAGTATTGCAAAGTATAAGAAATAGTTTGCAGAATATCTCTTTAATTCTCTATCAAATCCACTAAATTGAATAGTTATTCGATTATTATATTTTATAACTATAGCTCCTGCTACATAAGTTTCTATATTAGTATTTAAGTATTTTGAAGCTTCAGCTATATCATTTTTATAAGCAAGTAAAGCCTTATCTGATTGCATCTTAGCATTTATTACACTTGAATTATTTTTATCAACCATTTTATTATTTAAATAAATGTTGTTATTAAGTTCATTATTATAATAATGTTGGGAATTAATTAAATATTTTTTATAATCAACTTTAACTAAGAAAAAATCAACATCATCTGATTTATTAAAAACATTATATAAATCATTATAATAATATAGGTCTTTACTTAGGTTGCCTTTTAAAAAATTTGTTAATATAGGTATTTTATCTTGTCCAGCTTTTTCTAATGTTAACCCTTTTCTTATAGCTTTTTTAATTTTATTACGTGTATTTTTTGTAAAATTAGTAACATTTAATTCTTGTAAATTTACTATTGCATTTATTCTAGGTAATAAAGATTCAAAATATAGATTGCTTTTTAATTTTTTATATCCGCATCTATTTAAATTATTTATTACATTGTAGTTTTCATTATATTCAAAATTTAAAGTCTTTTTATTTAATTTACCAATAGCTATTTCAGGATTAATTTTAATAAAAGTAAAATTTTTATTTTTATAATAATCTTTTATTAAATTAGTGAATTTTTCTAAAATAATAGGATTTGAATAATCTATTAAAAAACCTCTAGGAGAATATCCATAAAAAGTATTACCAATTTTTTTATATAATATCAAGGAAGCAGCAATAATATCAGTATTATCAACTAGACCAATAAATTCATACTCGTATCCTTCTTCAGCTTTTAACATAGCATAGTTAATGGATTGATAATAATTACCAATTATATTATCTTTTGAATATTCACTAAACTCCATTAATGATAATTCTTTTATATACATGGCCAGACCTCCTTAACTTAAGAAAATATTATAGCACATTTGTGTTTAATTTACCATAAAATCGTTGACAACTTTTCAATAAACGGTATAATTATATTAAGGGTGATGTTATGGCCAATCCATTTAAAAATAGTATCGAAAATGTTTACAATCGAATGATTATTTATTCCTTATTAACTTCTATTTTAGCAATTTTGGTAGGTTTAACGTTAATGTTTTTACCATCAGTATCTAATAAGATTGTAGGTATAATTATGGGAGTAGTTATTTTAATATTTGGTATTAATGCCGTCTATAAATACTTTCATCGTGATGGTGCTAAAATATATTCATTAAATATTGTTTTTGGAGTATTATACTCAATACTAGGAGTAGTAATAATTCTTTATCCTTTTAGTGTAATGGAATTTGTAACAGTATGTTTAGGGATATTTATTATTATAAATGGTGCAACTAAAATAAATTATGGGGTGTGGTTAAAAAAAGGTAATGAAGATTCTTGGTTAGTTACTTTAGTAACTGGTATATTTTTAGTAATAATAGGAATTATGTTAGTATTTAATCCATTTGCATCATTAACTCTTACTCAATTGTGTGGAGCGTTTTTAATAATAGTTGGAATTTTAAATGTTTCTGATACTATTTTATTTAAAAAAAGAGCTAAAGAAATAATGGAAATATTTTGGTAAATTAAGCTGCTTTAAGCAGTTTTTTTCTTGATAAATTATCAGCAATTAGTTATACTATTTATGTAAGAAGGTGGAAAATATGTTAATAAAAGAAATTCATGCTAGAGAAATTCTAGATAGTAGGGGAAATCCTACAGTTGAAGTCGATATGACTCTTGATAATAATATAACGAGGACTGCTAGTGTTCCTAGTGGGGCATCTACAGGTAGTAGAGAAGCACTAGAACTTCGAGACAATGATCCAAAAAGATATGGGGGAAAAGGGGTTTTAAATGCTGTTAAAAATGTAAATGAAGTAATAAGACCAGCTTTGCTTGGCAAAAAAGCTGATCAAGCTAGTGTTGATAAAATCTTACTTGATTTAGATGGTACAGAAAATAAAAGCAACCTTGGAGCTAATGCCATGCTTGGTGTTTCATTAGCTTGTCTTAAATGCCTTGCAGCATCAGAAAATAAAGAACTATATGAATATGTTTCTAGCAAAAGCGTATCTTTACCAATACCAATGATTAATATTGTCAATGGTGGTAAACACGCTGTAAATAATATTGACATTCAAGAATTTATGATTGTGCCAGTTGTTAAAACTATGCATGAAAGAGTTCGGGCTGGTGCTGAAGTATTTCATGAATTAAAAAAATTACTAGTAAAAAATAATTTTAATGTTGGTGTTGGTGATGAAGGCGGATTTGCTCCAAATCTAGAAAATAATGCTATGGCTTTAGAATTTATTGTTGAAGCCATCAAACAAGCCGGATACAAACCTGGAGAAGATGTATTTATTGCTCTGGATGTAGCTGCTAGTGAAATGTATAATAAAGAAACTAAAACTTATAGCATCGATGGACGCAATTTAACAAGTAAAGAATTAATAAATTACTATCAAGAATTAATTGAAAGATATCCAATTCTTAGTATTGAAGACCCATTTTTTGAAGATGATTTTGATTCCTTAAAAGAGTTTACTTCTTTAGTGGGTGATAAAATTATGCTTGTTGGTGATGACTACTTTGTAACTAATGAAAAATATTTGCAAAAAGGTATTGATATGAATGCTGGTAACGCTATTTTATTAAAAGCTAATCAAATAGGAACCGTAACGGAAATGACTAAAACAATACTACTTGCTAAGAAGCATAATTATAAAACAATTATTTCCCATCGTAGCGGCGAAACAGAAGATACATTTATTGCTGATTTAGCTGTTGGAATGGCTATTCCATTTATAAAAACCGGTTCTATGTGTCGTGGTGAGCGAATTGCCAAATACAACAGATTGTTAAGAATTGAAGAAAAATTAAAAAAATAACATATAATATAATTAGGTAAAACCTTATAAAGAGTGATGGAGGGACTGGCCTGATGAAGTCACAGCAACCTATTTAGTTAGGTGCTAAAGCCGTATGATAAGGAACTTTTATGCAAGTTTCTTACACTTGCTTTTCTTTTGGTTTTATAAAAGAAAGGAAAATATTATGAAAATTTATTCTAATGAAATTGTATTTCGAGGACATCCAGATAAGGTATGTGACCAAATAAGTGATGCTCTTGTAGATGCTTATCTTGCAGATGACAAATATTCCAGGTGTGGTATTGAAGTAATGGGAGGTAAAGGACGCATTTTTGTAACTGGTGAAGTAACTAGTTCTTCTAATGTGGATATCTCTAAAGTTATCAACCGTGTATTAAAAGATATTGGTTATGTTGATAACTATGAAATAATTAACAACCTTGGGGTACAAAGTCCAGATATTGCCCGCGGCACTAATAATTTAATCGGTGGTGCAGGTGATCAAGGAATGATGTTTGGTTATGCTTGTAATGATACTCCAGAATTATTACCAACTGCCATGGTAATTTTACAAAAATTTAGTATGTGGTATGATGAAGCTAGAAAAAGTTGTCCTTATCTTATGCCCGATGGTAAAGCCCAAATAACAGGACTTTATAATAATAAAAACAAATTACAAAAAATAAAATACTTTACTGTTTCCTATCAAAATGATGAAGAACATCGTGATATTACAGATAAACTTATTAAAGATGCTATTCAAAATATTTGTGCTGATTATAATATTGATATAGAAGAGTTTTTAATTAATCCGACAGGTAGGTTTCAAATCGGTGGATTTCAAGGTGATGCTGGTTTAACAGGACGTAAGATAGTAGTTGATACATATCATTCATTTGCTCCCGTCGGTGGTGGTGCATTCAGTGGTAAAGACCCCAGCAAAGTAGATCGTTCTGCTGCGTATAAAGCTAGAGAAATTGCCAAGAAGGTATTAAAAGAGCATAATTTAAATTGGTGTACTGTTCAAATAAGTTACGCTATTGGTATTGCCAAACCATTAGGAATATATATAAATAGCGATAAAGGAGAAATAACAGTTCCAGATAGTTTATATGAAGAATGTCAACCGCAAAATATTATAAAAGACTTAAACTTACTTAATACTTGTTATGAAAAACGAGCAAGATTTGGCCATTTTACAAATTAAAAATAACCTAGAATTCTAGGCTATTTTCATTTAGTAAAAAATCAAATAATGATAATACTAATATTCCTTCTTCAGTATACCAAGGTTTAAAATCCCCTTTTACTATAAGTATTTTTTTGAAATTATCATGTATATTCATAAATGGTCTTTCTTCTTGAACTGTCTTATCTCTAGTAGATAGTTCTAATACTGATTGGATATAATATCTTTTATTTCCTAAATTGCAAACAAAATCTATTTCTAATTGTTTATTTTCATTATTATTTCTAATTTCTACCACTCCAACATCAACATTAAATCCCCGTTTTAATAATTCGTTATAAATAATATTTTCCATTAAGTGATTTTCTTCAATTTGTCTAAAATTAAGTCTCGCGTTTCTAAGTCCTATATCTGCAAAATAATATTTTTGTGGAGTAGTAATATAAGTTTTTCCTTTAATATCATATCTTTGAGCTTTTTCGATTAAAAATGAATCTAACAAGTAGTCAATATAAGAATATAAAGTATTTTTAGATATATTTTTAATGCCATTGCTAATATATGCATTATAAAGTTTCTGTGGATTAGTTAAAGAACCTACTGAAGAAGCTAACATATCTATAAGGGAATCAAAAATATCATCTTTACTAATATTATTTCTTTCAACTATATCTTTTTTATAAGTTAGTTCAAATAAGTCTTTTAAATATTTACTTTTTTGTTCTTCGGTCTGCTGATTCAAAATTAAAGGCATTCCTCCATAGGTTAGATATTCATTCCAAGCGCTATATTTATCTCCGTTGAATGCACCTAAAAATTCTTTAAAAGAAAGAGGGTATATTCTTATCTGATCCCCGCGACCTCTAAATTCTGTAATAATATCACTTGATAAAAATCTAGAATTACTACCAGTTACATAAATATCTAAATTCCTTTTATATAATAATCCATTTAAAACTAATTCAAAATTTGGAACCATTTGAATTTCATCTAAAAGAATATAATAATTCTCATTATCAACGATTTGTGATAATATATACTCATTTAAAGCATGAGCATCTAAATATTGTTCATTATTTATGTCATCTAAACTTAACTTAATGATATGATCTTCTGAAGTTCCCGAAGCAAGCAAATAGTTTTTGAAAATGGGATCTAACAAAAAAGATTTGCCACAACGTCTTATACCTGTAATAATCTTAATTAATCCATTATTTTTCCGGTTGATAAGCATTTTTAAGTATTCAGTTCTTTCTATAATTTTAGAATTCATATGACCTCCTCATTGAACTTTTTTTACATTTATGTACCTTTTATTCAATAATAGTATATCACTAATGGTAATAAAACACAACACTTTGTTGAACTTTTTTTACGTTTGTGTACTTTTTGTTCAATAAACATAAAATTTGCTTCAAAAAAAATAAAACATGTTTTATAATTAATATATGGAGTGATTTAGAATGAAAAAAATAGTTGATGGCAATACTGCTTGTAGTAAAGTTGCTTATTATTTTAGTGAAGTATGTAGTATTTATCCGATAACACCTTCTAGTCCAATGGCTGCAAATATTGATACACTTACTGGAACTAATTTATTAAATATATTTAATTCAAAGCCTCGAGTTGTTGAAATGGAATCCGAAGCAGGTGCTGCTGGAACTATGCATGGTGCCTTACTTTCAGGCTCTTTAGCATCAACTTTTACAGCATCTCAAGGATTACTTTTGATGATTCCTAATATGTATAAAATGGCTGGAGAAATGCTTCCGGGAGTAATCCATGTAGCATCACGATCTTTAGCCACCCATGCTTTATCTATTTTCGGTGATCAACAAGATATTTATGCAACACGTGCCACCGGTTTTTGTATGCTTGCTTCATCTAGTGTATTTGATGCCCAAAATCTAGCTGCAGTTGCTCATCTTGCGGCGATTAAAGGAAGTCTTCCTTTCTTACACTTTTTCGATGGCTTTAGAACTAGCCATGAATATAATACTATTGAAGAAATACCTGAAGATAAACTTTTAGCTCTAGTTGATCATGATGCTATCAATAAATTTAAAGAACGTGCTTTAAATGTAGGCAATCATTATCAATATGGCATGTCTCAAACTGAAGATATTTATTTTGGATGCATGGAAGCAAGAAATAAATATTATGATGCTATGCCTGATATTGTTAACGATTATATGACTAAGATTAATGAAATAATGAACACTAACTATAAACCATTTAATTACTATGGAGCAAATAATGCTACCAATATAATTGTTGCTATGGGTAGTGTTACTGATACCATCAAAGAAGTAGTTCAAAAGCTTGGCAATGTTGGCTTAATTGAAGTTCATTTATACCGTCCTTTTAGTCAAAAATATTTACTAGATGTTTTACCTAAAAGTGCTAAAAAAATTGCTGTTTTAGATCGTACCAAAGAAAGTGGTTCTATCGGTGAACCATTATTCTTAGATGTCTGTGGTATCCTTAAAGATAGTGATATCAAAATCTATGGTGGCAGATATGGTTTATCAAGTAAAAATACAACTCCTGCGGATATTTATGCTGTTTATAAAATGCTTGAAGATAATCCTCATCATAATTTTACAATCGGTATAACGGATGACGTTACCAATTTAAGTTTAGTACCATGTCCAATCGATATTGCAAGTAAACATCAAGAAATATCAATTTATGGTTTTGGTTCTGATGGAATGGTAAGTGCCAGCAAAGATATGTTAAAAATAGTTCATGAATCATTAGATAAATTTGTTCAAGGTTATTTTGAATATGATTCTAAAAAAAGTGGTGGTGTAACAGTATCTCACTTACGTTATTCTGATAATGAAATAAATGAACCATATTATGTAACTAATCCAAGAATAACTGTTGTTACTAAAGATATATACTTCCGGATGTTTGATATAGTAGATAACTTAAAAGATAATGGAATACTTTTAATAAATACTATTAAAAATAAAGATGAATTACTTAAACTTTTACCTAATAAAGTAAAGAACATATTATTTACCAAAAATGTTAAAATATATTTTATCAATGCAGAAGATATTGCTTTAAAAAATCACATACCTGGTAAAATAAGCAAAATAATGGAAGTTTTAATTTTAAAATTACTAGATATTGAAAACTCTTTAGAAATAGTTGAAGAGAGTGTCAAAAAGGCTTTCGCTACTAAAGGTGAAGATATTGTTAATAATAATATATTAGCTATGCATGATGCAATTGATAAATTGGAAGAATTAAAAATAGAAGAAAATTACTCTGAAACTATTAAAGTAATTGATGATAATGTTGTAGACTTAATGAATCATCGTTTAGGAAATACTATTCCAGTGAGCATGCTTGAAGATTATGCCTATGGTCGTTTTCCGGGAGCTACAACTAAACTTGAAAAACGCAACATTTCTAATGTCGTACCTTTCTGGAATAAAGAAAATTGTATAGAGTGTGGAATGTGTTCCTTAGTTTGTCCTCATGCTGTAATTAGAAGTGTAACAAGTGAAGATGATGCTAAAGGTATTCCGTTTATTGGGGCTGATGGCTTACGTTATGTAATTGAAATAAGTGAAGAAGATTGCACCGGCTGTGGTCTATGTGCGGGCATTTGTCCTGGCAAGATGGGCAATAAAGCTTTAACTATGATTGAAAAGAAAGTTAAAGAAAAAAGCAAACTTACAACTAGTGTTAAAAACCCTTTAAATAAATTTACTATCAAAGGTTCGCAACTAGAACGTCCATTATTTGAGTTTAGTGGTGCTTGTGCTGGTTGTGGGGAAACGCCTTACATTAAATTGTTAACTCAGGTTTTCGGAGAAAAACTAGTTGTTGCTAATGCTACAGGTTGTTCAAGTATCTATGGTGGTTCTGCTCCATCAACACCATACTCTATTCCTTGGGCTAATTCTTTATTTGAAGATAATGCCGAATTTGCTTTTGGTATTCACACATCTTACAAACAAAAAAGAGATCGCATTGAACACCTAATGCGCGAATCTCTAGACTCTGTAGAAGATAGTGAAAAAGAATTATTTACTAAGTGGTTAGAAAATAAAGACGATTTTGCTATAACGATGCAAATTAAAGAAGAACTAAAAGATAAAACCATTCCAAAAGAATTACATGATTTACTAGATTATATTCCAGCCCGTACAGTTTGGGCAATCGGTGGTGATGGCTGGGCTTACGACATCGGTTATGGTGGGTTAGATCATGTCCTACATTCTAATGAAAATATTAAAGTGCTAGTTCTTGATACGGAAGTATATTCTAATACGGGAGGTCAAGCAAGTAAATCAACTAAACTTGGAGCAGTCGCTGAATTTGCTAACTTAGGTAAAAAGACAGCTAAAAAGGATTTATTTAAGATTGCTTCTTGCATCCCTAATTGTTATGTAGCAAGCGTTTCTCTCGGAGCCAATATGATGCAAACAATCAATGCTTTCAAAGAAGCTGAAGAACACGATGGACCTGCCATAATAATTGCTTATTCACCTTGTATCGAACACGGAATTAAAACAGGTATGGGTTGTAGCATTAACGAAGAAAAACTTGCTGTTGAATGTGGCTATACCTTGCTTATGCGCTATGACGGTGAGTATCACTTAGATTCTAAAGAACCAGACTTTACTAAATATGCAGAATTTTTAAATAACGAAGTCAGATTTAATGCTCTAAAAATAAAAGATCCAGAATATGCTAAAAAAATTCTGGATGAGCAAAAACAAAATGCTATAAATAGATATAATTATTATCAAAAAATAGCTAAGTAAACTAAATGTCAATTAATGTAAAACATCTTTTTAATTTCTAGTGTATGTGTTATATTGAAAATATGAAAGGAGTAAAGATTTTGAAAAAAATAGTATGTTTATTAGTTTGTATATTATTGTTAACTGGCTGTTCTATGCGGGCAGAATATAGCATTGGAATAAACAAAGATAAAAGCGTTGATTTAGGCATATCTTATGCCCTAGATAACGAATTAATTGATTTAATGCTATCTGATGGAGAGGAAACAACTCAAACATATACTGATGATGAAAGATGGGAAATGATCGAAAGTTCTATTGATAGCAATGGAAACCCAGAAGATTATGGCTTCATTAGTAGTAGATATACTGATGGTGAATTTAAAGGTATGACTTTTACCAAAACTTTTGAAAGCATTGACTCTTTAGTAAGTAATGATGCTAATTTAAATCTCGGAGATATATATACAACTGAAGATATAAAAATGTTTACTGAAAGTAATGGAACTTATACTATGCATTTATATATTGATAGCGAAAGCACTGATACATCTGGTATGTCAACAGACTTTATGGAAGGAAATTTAGTAATTACATTACCAAATGAACCAATTTACCACAATGCTACAAGCGTTTCAGAAGATGGCAAAACTTTAACTTGGGATCTTGTGAATTTCGATGGAGATATCCAGCTAGAGTTTAAAATTAGTGTAATTCCTTGGAACTACATTATAATCGGAGCTATAGCTCTTGTAGTAATTATTATATTAATTGTTGTAATCAACTTAATTAATAAAAATAAGAAAAAGAAACAAGCGGAAACTTCAATAAATTCTCTTAATTCATTAAATCAAGGTGACCCAGTAAGTCCAGTTAATAATTCAGTTAATACTGTTAATTCTGATAATAATTCAGTTAACTTAAGGTCGGTTCCTAGCGAATTCGAGGTTTTAGATAATACTTCAAATATTGCTGAACCTAGCTTACCAACAGACGAAGCAGTAGTAAATATTAATTTAGGAACAGACAATACAAATAATTTTCCGGAAAATACTATCCCTGACAGGCAAAACAATGGTAATATTGAAACTGTCCCAGAGGAACCCAAAACATTTAGTTTTAGAACAATAAGCAGTAATCAACCTTCTGAATCACTAAATAATAATTCTACAAATCAAAATAACAACTTGCAATAAAGCTGTTATTTTCTTTTAAAAAATACGAAGCACTCTTACGAGTGCTTCAAAAGAATAAAAAGGGGTTGACTAGTGTGATACTAGCACCAATTCGCCTTTAAGTGAATTGGTGATTACTATCCTAACCGATTTTATCAAGTTTGTCAACATTTTTTTGACAATATGTTATAATATTTTTGGGAGTAAATTATGAACTTAAATTTAGTGAGCAAAATTGGACCAAAAACAAAAAAAATTTTAAATAAAATCAACATATTTACTGTAGAAGATTTACTAACATATTATCCATATAGATACAATGTAATTAAGTTTATTAATATTGATGAAGCCAAAGAAAATGAAACTTGTTACGTCTTAGCAACCGTACTAAGTAATGTTAAAGTAGCTTACATCAAAAGAAACTTTAATAGACTTTCCTTTATTGCTTCTAATAACAATAAAACATTCAATGTAACTATTTTCAATCGGGCATTTTTAAAGAAAAATTTAACGGTTAATAGAGAAGTAGTTTTAATTGGTAAATATAATCCTTTAAAAAATTCTTTTGTAGCTAGTGATATTAAATTTAATGTTGAGGATGAAAGAATAGAACCTATCTATCACTTGACGGAAGGCTTAAAAAATAGCAATGTTGAAGCCATCATGACCGAAGCCTTAAAAATAAAATATGACTTGCCAGACTATGTTCCCGATATGTACAATGAAAAGTACAATTTAATATCTAAGAATGATGCCATAAAACTCATTCATGAACCTAAGATAATTAATGATATTAAAAAAAGTGAACTAAAACTTATTTATGAAGAATTATTTGTTTACATGTTTAAAATAAACTATTTAAAAGGGATAAATAAAAAGGCGGAAGGCATCCAAAAATCTTTTGATATGCATCTAGTTGAAGACTTTTTAAATAACTTAAGTTTTCGTCTTACCACTGATCAAGAAACTACTATTAAAGATATACTGGAAGATATGCAAAGTAAGTCACGAATGAATCGTTTAGTTCTAGGAGATGTTGGAAGTGGTAAAACTGTTGTTGCAATTGTTGCAATACTAGCCAATTACTTAAGTGGTTATCAAAGTGCATTCATGGCTCCGACAGAAATACTAGCCAAACAACATTATGAGTCCCTTCAAAATTATTTTGCCCCATATAATATCAAAATTGGCTTACTTACAGGTAGTCTTACTAAAAAAGCCAAAGAAAAATTATACGAGCAAATAAATAATGGCGAAATTGATGTTGTAATTGGCACTCACGCTTTATTAAATGAAGGTGCAGCATTTCATAACATAGGATTAGTAATAACTGATGAACAACACCGTTTCGGTGTAAATCAACGTAATCTATTACAGAATAAAGGCATCAAAAAAGATGCTGATGTAATTTATCTATCAGCAACTCCTATACCTAGAACATATGCCTTAACTATCTACGGCGACCTGGATTTATCCCAAATAAAAACAAAGCCTAATACAAGAAAAGATATAATAACAAAAGTAGTACTAGAAAAAAATATTCGTGAAGTATTAGTTGCTATGCTTGAGGAATTAAAAAAAGGCCACCAAATATTTGTGGTTTCTCCTTTAATTGAACAAAATGATGAACTAGATTTAAATAGTGTCAATTTGTTAAAAGAAAAATTAAATACAGCCTTTAATGAACGAGTGCCAATTGAAATCCTTCATGGTAAACTTAAACAAAAAGAAAAAGATGACTTAATGTTAAGATTCCAAAATGGCGAAATAAAAATACTTATTTCCACAACAGTAATTGAAGTAGGGATTGATATACCAAATGCCTCTATGATGGTTATTTTTAATGCTGAACGTTTTGGCTTAGCTACTCTTCATCAACTTCGTGGACGAGTTGGTAGAAGTGATATCCAAAGTTATTGCTACTTGGTAACAAATGTATCTGATAATGCTCGTCTTAAAGTTATGGAAGAAAGTAACGATGGTTTTTATATCAGTGAAAAAGACTTTGAACAACGTGGCCAAGGAGACCTATTCGGAGTCAAACAAAGTGGTGATATGACATTTAAAATTGCTAATCTAAAAAGAGACTACAAAATTTTATTACAAGCAAAAATAGATTCTGAAATTTACCTTGCAAAGTCCCTATTTAAGGGAAATTCGTTGTACAAAAATTTAACTGAAAAAATAAATTTTTTAGATTAATTATAAAAAAATATTGACAAATAAATAAAAAAATATTACACTTATACTAGCATGATAGATATCATGCTGATAACCTGATCTCTCTTACGAATCTCAATGTGAAGAGATCAACCAAAACCCCCTGAGACTAGCCGGAAGGCTAGTCGTTTTTTAATTTAATAAAAGTTTGTTTGAATATGTTGATTTATAAAATTATTATGCTATACTATTTAAGTAGGAAAAAATGGTTATACATTTTTGCAAGGGCATTGTCAATATGATGGAGCCCTATTTTTCTATCTCAATATTAAAAAATAAAAAAATATAAAGAAAGGAAAAAATAAAATTCAAAATTTTGTAGAAAATACTTGACTTTATTATGAGAGGTTATGTGAAAAAAATATTATCGGCAAGTATTGTCGTTATTGTTATATGGTTAGGAGCAATTATAGTTGGATATTTAAAATATCACAGTTTTGAAGATGGAGATGTTTCTAATGCGAAAATAATTCGAGTGGAATCCGAAATTTATTCAAATGAAGAAATAAATAGTGCAATTGCTGTAATTCTAGAAGAATTTAAGGAAAATTATAATGGTTGCTCACTATTGGAAATTAAATATATAGGTGATGAAAAAAATAATGACTACATTGATTGGGCAACAAGGCATAATAAGAGTGGGGTAATTGTTTTTATTTCGAATTTTAAAGTTGGTCCTAATGCCGGAGATGGTGTATTAAATCCAAATAGTGAATATGATGGTTATAGTTGGATTTTAGTGAGAAATGAAAACGAAAATTGGATATATGTTGATGGTGGTTATGGATAATTGACTAAAACGACTAATATAGTTGTTTTTTTGTGTAAATAAAATTTATAAAAGTAAGTATTTCTTGCTATTAATTTAGTTAATGTAAAAAATGTTTGATAGTAAATATTAAAACTAGTTCTAATAAAAAATGTAATTTGAATTTTTAGATTCTTTAGAAGAATCCCCTAAGTGATTTAGCAAATAAGGCTTCCATGTTATAATTATTTATATAAAAGAGTATATGGAGGAACTTTAATGAAGAAAACAATAATTGGCATAATTTTATTTGTAGTTGTAACTGCTTTAGCAGTATTTGGAGTTTTAATCTATGAGAAAAATAAAGAAGAAACTATTCCAGATGAAGTAAATAATCCAGAAGAAAAAATTAATGAAGAGTTATTACAATGTTTAAATAACGAACTTGGAGCCCATATCTTATCAGAACAAGACGATCTAGTAGAAATACCTCTAAGTGACATAATTGATACAGCTGAAAATATAGTTTACTATTCCGGTTATTATGCTAGTAATAATCCGGATAATAAATATATTTTAGCAGTTTGGAAAAATAAAACATATTCTTCTGATACAAATAAATATTTTGAAGAATACTTTTATAAAAATTACGATGTTTATCAAACTTATGATATATCAAGTGAGGGCATCTCAATTTATATTCACAATAGTTTTAATGATGTTAACTATAATGAAATTATTAACAGATGTGTTGAAAAAAATATGCCAGAAGTAAGAGAAACTATGCCTTATGGTATAACCGAAAAGATAAAAGATACCAAAGAAATTATAGTAAAGAAATCTAATGATGATTATCTTGGGGTAATTGAAGATGCCGAAACGATAAACAAAATAATTGATATCATTGCTAGTGGCAAGCAATATGGTGATGTTGGTATGTGTGATTATCATACATTAGAATTAGAACTACGTTCTGCTGATAACGAAGTAATAGATACTATTAAATTGTGGAGTAGTGGTAATAGACTTATGCCTGAAAGCATCAGTAGTGGTTGTTCATATTATATTACTGATGATGACCTACGAGAAATAATTGAAGATAAAACAGATTATAGATTTTATGGTATTATGCATAATTCTGCAGAAACAGAGGATGATTATATACCTATCTATTCCGATAATAATTATACATACTATTTAAGTCACTTAAACAAAGATGATATTTTAATTAGATTTACCTTAACAAATCAAACAATGTCTTTAGAATATGCTCTACAAAATGGATATATTTTAGCATCTCAAGTTGCAGATGAATATCCAGACATTTTAAAAAGAGAAAGAAATAATTAGTAACAAAATGTGGAATTGTTAGTTAACAGTTTCACATTTTCTTTTTCTTAACAATAACTCATGCATATAGTATAATAACCTTAAAAAGGAAGTGATTTAATGCGTAAACTTATTATATTTCGGGGAGCCATGGGCTGTGGTAAATCTACATTCATTAAAAATAACGACTTAGAAAACTATACTTTAAGCACTGATACCATAAGACTAATGTATGCATCCCCTGAACTAGGTATCGATTACAAAGAAAGTATTCCTCAATTTAATAACAAGAAAGTCTGGGACCTTTTATATACCTTGCTTGAAGAACGAATGAAAAAGGGCGAATTTACCATTATCGATGCTGTTCATGCTTATGCTGATGAATCATTTCCTATTTATAAAAAACTTGCTGAAAAATATCGTTATCGTTTATATGTTTTAGATTTTACTGATATACCTAAGGAAGAAGTTTATGAGCGAAATAAAGGTAGAGAAATATATCGCCAAGTTCCAGAATCAAGCATTGATAGAGTTTATAAGGCATTCGAAAAAAAACGCATCTCGACAGCCTTTAAAGTTATAAAACCAGAAAATTTTAATGAAATTATTAACACAACTCCTAGAGATTTAAATGGTTATGATAATGTTCATATCATCGGGGATATCCATGGTTCAGCAACAGCTCTAAAAACTTATTTTACTAAATATCCAATTAGTGAAAAAGATTATTACATATTCTGTGGCGATTACTTTGATCGGGGAACTCAAAACTATCAAACATTCAAGTTTTTAAGTGAACTTATGACTAATAAAAATATGACATTTTTAATAGGTAATCATGAAGATAAATTATATAAATATGCTTGTGATGATGAATTTAAAATGGATTATGATATTAAAAATACTATTGAAGAATTTGAAATGAATCACTTAAAGAAAAGTGAAATCCGTGGATTTATCAAAAACTTATCGCAAATTGCTTTAATAACATTTAAAGATAAGACCTATTTAATAACGCACGGAGGCCTACCTTACATTCCTAATAAATCGCTAGATTTTTATAGCACTAATTCATTTGTTTATGGTATTGATAAATATGAAACAGACATCGATAAAATTTATAATGAATTTATGCAAACTGCTAATAATAAAATTTATCAAGTTCATGGCCACCGTAATTTCTATCAAAATAAATTCGATAAGTACGAATACTCCATTAATCTAGAAGGAGATATTGAACATGGTGGTAACTTACGTATTCTTACATTAACAAATAATAATTACAAATACACAGAAATAAAAAATACAATATATAATCCTAATTTAATTGAAGAAACAAATATCTATAACTTAATAGAAAACTTGCGAAATAACAAATATGTTTTTGAAAAAGATTTAGGAAATAATATATCATCATTTAATTTTACTAAAGAACCATTTTATAACAAAATGTGGGATAAAGAGACAACAAAAGCTCGAGGCTTATTTATTGATATTAAGAATTATAAGATTGTTGCTAGAAGTTACAATAAATTTTTTAAAGTTGCTGAAAGAAAAGAAACAACCTTAGATAGTTTAAAAGAAAATTTAATTTTCCCAGTAAACTTTTATTTAAAATATAATGGTTTCTTAGGAATATTATCTGTCTATAATGATGAACTATTCTTCGCATCAAAATCAACTAATGCCGGAGATTACGTTGAATACTTTAAAAATATATTTTATAAAAAATATAGCAACAAGCAAATAGAAGTATTAAAAGATAAACTTACTAAAGAAAATCTATCGGCAGTTTTTGAAGTAATTGATCCATTTAATGATCCCCATATTATCGAATACCAAGAAGAAAATTTAGTTTTGTTAGACTTGATTAAGAATACCACTAATTTTGAAAAAATATCTTATCCAGATTTACAAATTTTTGCCCAAAATAATAATATTTCAGTAAAAGAATTAGCTTATGCTGCTAGTAACATCGATGAGTTCATGAGTGTTTATGATAAAATTACTGCTGCTAATTATAAGTACAAAGATTCATATATCGAAGGCTTTGTCATTGAAGATGCAAACGCTTTCATGATAAAAACTAAAACTGCTTATTATGATAAATGGAAATATCTAAGAAATAAGATGGAAAATGCCCTAAAAAATAACAAATTTAACACTAAAAGTAATAATGAACTAGAAATATCTTTCTTAAATTATTTAAAAGAAAAATATCAAGACAAAAAAATTGATTTAGAATCCATAAATATTATTCAAGAACGTCATAATTTTTATGGTTGACAAAACTAAACAGTACAATATTAAAATTGTTTGCAGATAACCATATTTATATGCTACAATCAAAATAGAAGGAGGATATGATATGAAGAAGGGTTTAATAATAACAGCAATAGTTTTAGTTGTTTTAATTCTTATTTATTTTGGAGTAAAAGGAGTATTTCTTTATAATTATAACGGTACATTAATCGAAGATGATACTTATTTAGTAAATTTTAAAAAAGAGCTGGCTAAAAATGAGACAGTTTCGATAACTCATACTGATTTAACCTCAGAAGAAACATATTATGATTACGAAGATATTAGTTTTAGAAATGATTACTTAAATGGCACTACTGAAATAATTGGCAATGAAGATGAAACAAAAATTGTAAATTTTAAAGCTGGTGAAGATATTTTATTATCAGTTCAAAAAAATGCTGGTGCCTTTGAACTCACCACCGAATTTGAAGAAATATTAGATGAAGAAAACATATCTAATGATATTGAAATAATGAAGTACATTGTGAATAATTATAATAAGAACTTAAACATTTTCTCAAGTATTAAGAGCTTTGAAAAAAGTAGAGCTATCAATATTCAAGCAGCAATCTGGATGAATTCAGCAGAAAGCATCACCAAAATAGTGGGTGATTATGAAGGTTATATCATAAGTATGAATAATGATGTTACTTATGCTGTCATAACTCATGCTGCTGATAACTATGTTTTCACTTTCTATAACAATTACCCATTTGCAGAATTAACTGACTTTTTGAGTACTATTGTATTTGCATAATTTATCTTGACAATTATCCTAAAAACTCTTATTATGTAGATACGTTGTGTAATTAGGCTAGAATTAAGTATTTAAGGAGGCCTAATTTTTTTATGAAAACTCAAGAGATTTATATTAACATGGATGATTCTGGAAAGTTATCACCACATGAACAGGTTTGTGTTTATGGTGGCATAATTTTCTTATCTAAAAAAGATAAAGACAAATTCATTACGCAATATCGTAGTATTATTAAAAGTATAAGGTGCAAGTATTGTCATAAAAGTGAATGTAATCATAAATGTCCAGAAATAAAAAATACTAATGTCTTACCAAATGATAAAAGAAGATTAATGAATTATATTAAAAAGTATTGTGTTATTGCTTTAGTTATCAACAACAACTTAGTTTATAATCATATTCTAGAAAGTAAAGGTGCTAAAGGGAGATTTATCGATTATGCCATAAGAAGAGTTATTAAAGAAAGTATCAAAATTCTAATTAAAAATCATGAAGTAAATGCTTATCAAAATACTAAACTAATTATCAACATTGATGAACAATCGACCAAAAACAATGGTTACTATAACTTAAAAGATGGTTTATTTGAAGAATTAAAGCACGGTATATCAAACTATAATTATGGTGGTATCATAAGTCCAATTATCCACGGAGAATTCACTTTATCTTTGTATTATCAAAATTCCGCCAACAGCTATGTTGTCCAGGCGGCTGATCTTCTCGCTGGCACCATTCGTCATAAAAGCTTGCAAGCACTTACTAATAAAGATGAGACATATGAAGAATTAAGTAAATTTGTTGATTTCAAGATAATTTTACCATAGAAAAAAAGCCACACTAAGTGACTTTTTCCCAATTAGGGCGACGTACTTACAAGTACGCTTAATTTAGAAAAATCGCTACCTAACTATCGACCTGACGAGCATAAGCTCCGGTACCATCATAATACAATAGTTTTTACTTCATGTCAACTATGTATTACATTATTATTATAAGAAATATTTTTAATTTTATACAAAAAAATTACATTTATATAAATTAAATGTTATACTGGATATATATGGAGGTTATATGAAGAAGTATCGTTGTACTATATGTGGCTATATTTATGATGAAGCCAAAGAAGGTGTAAAGTTTTCTGACTTACCAGACGATTGGAAATGTCCTTTATGTGGCGCACCTAAAAATTTATTTGAAGAAGTAGTTGAAGAAACTACGACGGATGAAGTCCAAGAAGAAATTATTCCCAGCGAAGTAGCTGAAGAATCTGCAGATTTAAGAGAATTAACACCAGCTGAAATTGCCTATATTTGTTCTAATTTAGCTAGGGGAGCAGAAAAAGAATACTTATTTGAAGAACAACAATTATTTACAGAACTGTTTAAACATTTTGAATCTCGCATTGAACCAATGCCTGGTTCTTTAGATGATGTTGTAAATTTAATGACAGAAGACAGTAAATTATTTGATACTGCTTTTGCTACAAGTGATAAATACAATGATCGTGGTAGTAAAAGAGTGCTTACTTGGGCTAGTAAAACAACCAATATTGTAAAATCAATTTTAGATAATTATCAAAAAGAAGGATTAGACTATTTAAAAAATACTAAGATATGGGTATGTGATATCTGTGGCTTTGTCTACATCGGCGACACTCCACCAGCAGTGTGCCCAATTTGTAAAGTACCAAGTCTAAAAATCATGGAGGTGCAATAATGACTACTCATGCATATCGTAATTTAAAATTATGTACTAAAGATTGTCTATGTTTATTTGTTTGCCCAACTGGAGCAACAAATAATGAAACTGGGCAAATCGACTTTTCTAAATGTATTGGTTGTGGTGCATGTGCTAAGGCTTGTCCATCAAGAGCAATTACTATGATCCCTAATACTATGCCTAAAATTCAACCCAAATCTAAAGAAATGGTCGGCGAATTATTTAAAATAGCTGATAATAAAATAAAAGAAATTCAAATTTTAAAAGGATTACTTAATACAGTTTCCCCAGAAGAAACTAAACTAATCAAAGCATTGATTCATTCTAATCAAGTTATAATCGAAGACTTAATGCGTGAATCCGAATTCATGATTCCGGAAAGTCCAAAGTCTCATGGATTACTAGTACGCTTATCTAACAATCCTGAAATAAAAAATATCGCTGATAAATTATTAGAAAAAATCGAAGTTAATGAATAATTAAAAGATTTACATTTAACTTTTAAGTGTAAATCTTTTTCTTTAAATTGTTAGCAATATAGTTTATAATCATATTAAGGAGAGTAGGAAATATGAGTATATTAAAAGTTCAAAATTTAACTAAAACTTATGGTAAAGGAGAAACACTAGTTAGCGCTGTTAATGACGTTTCATTTACAGTAGAAAAACAAGAGTTTATTGCTATACTTGGTGCATCTGGTAGTGGTAAGTCAACTCTTTTACATATGATCGGCGGAGTAGACACCCCAACCAGCGGTAAAGTTTTAGTAAATGAAGTTGACATTTACTCATTAAACGATGAATCACAATCGCATTTACGAAGAACAGAAGTAAGTATTATCTATCAATTTTACAATCTTATTTCTACACTTAATGTCAAGGAAAACATAACTTTACCGCTAGATCTTGACAAGCAAAACGTTGATGAAGAATATCTAAACAAAATAATAAAATTATTAAAATTAGAAGATCGTCTTAAACATTTACCAAATGAATTATCCGGAGGTGAACAACAAAGAGTATCTATTGGAAGAGCCCTTATAACTAAACCAAGTATAATTCTTGCAGATGAACCGACAGGTAACTTGGATAGTAAAAATAGTATCGAAGTTATGGAACTTTTAAAAAGTGCTAATGAACTATTTGACCAAACTATAATCATGGTAACACATGATGAAAATCTTGCTAAATACGCCAATAGAATCATCACCATTGCTGATGGCAAAATAGTTAGTGATAAGGTGCAAAATGAAAACATTGAGTAAATTAACTTATCGTTATTTAAGATTAAATAAGAAAAAAGCAATAATTACCATTGTTAGCATTATTCTTGCTACGACTTTACTTTTTTGTATTGGTCTTGGAGCATCAACACTTAGAAAAAATAATGTCGATGACATTATAAGTTATGCCGGAAGTAGTCACTACAATTTAGAAAATGTCAGCTTTGATACTATTGATTATTTAAATAGCAATTCGGATATTTTAGATATTGGTTTAAGCCAAACAATTGCTATAAAAAGTGTTGGTGACTATAATTTAAATGTTATTACAGTTAGTGAAAACTTAAAAAATGAATTTCAAGAGTTAAGTGGTAATTTCCCCCAAAGTGCTAATGAAATTATAATTTCTAGCAAATTAGCCCAAAATCAAAACATCGATATAGGAAGTGTTTTAGCTGGTTATGAAGTTGTAGGAATATTTGAAGATTTCCCTCATTATTTTGATGATTACTATGAAACATATTATTTTGTCTATACTAATGCTGCCTTTAATGAAAATGGCGAAACTAATTTTTATATAACTTTTAAATCTACTCATAACGCTTATCCAAAGATTGATAACATTGCTAAAGCCCTTGGTTTGACCAAACATATTACTATGTATGGTAATGTTTACTATGATAGTTCTTATATTAATGATAATCTTCTTGCAGCAAATGGCGAATTTTATTTGTTAAGTACTAAATTTGGTATTTATGGTATATTTGCTACTATTCTTGTCGTTGTCAGTGTCTTTTGTGTGTTAATTGTTCGCAATTCATTTACAATTAGTTTGACGGAAAGGAAAAAACAATTTGGTGCTCTTCGAAGTATTGGAGCAAGTAAAAAACAAATATTTAAAATGGTTATGATTGAAGCCGGCATGCTAAGTATAATAGCTATTCCCTTAGGTATTTTGCTAAGTCTAGCTTTAGTTTCAGGTATAATTTTTATCTTTAATAACTTAATGAGTAGTCAAAATGTAGCTTATCAACTATATTTATATCCCGAATTTATAATTATTTCTTTAATATTTATAATAATTACCATCTTTGCTTCTGCGGCAATTCCCGCTTTAAAAGCTAGTAAAGTAAGTCCGATGGAAGCTATTAGACTTAATAATGTTTACAAAATCAAGAAAAGTAAAGAAAACTATCCACTTATTAAAAAAATATTTGGTTCACATGGTGAAATTGCTTATAAGAATATGAAAAGAAATCGTAAAGTATTCACATCTAGTGTTATATCTTTATGCATAGCCATTGTCTTATTTTTATCCTTTGCAACTCTCATTGACTATGTCTTAGTTAATAGTAAAGTTGATTTTGAGAATAAATATGATATTGTCATTTATGTTCGCGAAGAAGACATTATAGATAAGATAGAAAATATTTCTGCCATTGATGAGATACATTATTCGATAAATGAGTGGATGCAATTCCAATATGATGATTTCTTTACTGATGAAT
>ULMP01026801.1_pt1 | contig 22677 bp, 25 predicted proteins | sample 1951681 | NCBI WGS metagenome assembly ULMP01 (sample SAMEA4835553, study PRJEB28245) | human gut metagenome | biome: gut microbiome; material: fecal sample | place: Denmark | collected 2008 | reverse complement strand
GTACACATACCTTTGCTAAACCATCTATTGTAAGGTATATCATTACCGACTTAATCAATCTGCTTTCTATTTCCCTATCTTTTTTCATGTTGGTGCAAAGATATATGTAACAGTATAATGTTACAACACTATTAACATTTGTTAAAGTATTTGTTTTTAAATAGGAGAGGACTTACTTTTGAAAACAAAAAGTATAGCTATGGCAACATATCAAGAAAGGCTGGAAGCAGCTAAAACAAAACTGCAAAAAATTTACCCAGACGCAACAATAGAACAGACTATTGATGATAACGGAAACGCTATCTGGAGAACAAACGTGCCGGGAGTGAAAATCATCGAAAGCATGAATGTAAATGCTTTGGAAATCGTAGTAGAAAATCTTCGACAGGCTTATAGAGCTAAGTTGGGAGTGAAAAGAAATTAACAATTGAATGATTTGATACTTTATCATTGGCGATAAACAGTAAATGATTGAAAGGTGTGCTTGTGAAAGTGCACCTTTTCTTCTATCTTTGACACGGTTAATTAACTCAAAAACAATTTATCATGAACAAAATTTTATTGACATTGGCTTTTCTGTTCTCTTGTGTCGCCTGTATTTTTGCACAAGGGGAACTGCCGGAAGAAACAGTTGATTACGCTGCAAATTTCGCTACTTTTGCAGGAGTAGTGGGTGTTACGGCAGTCGTAACCGAATTTATCAAGAAACTTTTTAAAGTAGAACCTTCTGAATGGGTACAACGGATTATCTCTTGGGTAATCGGTATCGGACTTGGAATGTTTGCCTGGGGATTCAATCTTGGAATGTTTGAAGGTCTGGATTGGTGGCAAGCACTCTTATGGGGATTTGGAGCAGGATTAGCATCGAATGGTGTCTGGGATTGTGGATTAATTGAATGGCTGTTTGGTTTGTTTACTAAAAAGAAAGAATAGTTAATATATGGATGAAGTTTGGAAAGACATTACCATCCTAAACAATATCTTTAATGGAAGATATCAGGTTTCTAATTTTGGTAAAATTTGTTCTCTTCCTTTTACTTACACAATAAAAAGAAAAGGAGAAAAAGATCGAGTTTTGACAAATATTCCCAAAATACTAAAATTAGGAACTGATAAAGATGGTTATAAAACAGTCTGTTTAAGAGATATATATCATAAATCTCATTTGATGAAAGTACACAGATTGGTTGCTTGGGAATTTATACCAAATCCAAACAATTATCCAATGATCAACCACAAAGATGAAATTAAACACAATAATATTGTTTCTAATTTAGAATGGTGCGATATTTATTATAACAATAACTATGGGACAAGAAAGAAAAGAATCAGTCTTTCTAAACTAAATTTTAGTTATAATGCCATCGAAATTGTTCAATTAGATTTAAATTATAACTTAATAAAAGAATGGAAGTCAGGTAGATTATGTTGTAGAGAAATTGGAGTAAGTCAATCTCATTTAAATGACTGTTGTAATCATAAAGCGAAAACACATAAAGGGTTTGTTTTTATGTTTAAAACAGAATGGGAAGGACTACAACCAAAAACATCATAATACAACAACACAACTCCTTTTGTTTTTCATATTTTAGGTTTTGGGCGCGGCGGTCGGGTACTTCCGCGCCTTTATTATACATTAATATATACAGCTATGACGATAGACGAAAAATATACGAAGCTAAAAAGCATTTTCTTTAAAGATTTTGTAGTAGTGGCAGAGAACTACAATTGCCGAGGAACTAATATCCCGGCAAGTAAAGTGACAAAGAGCAACACAACAGGGCTGAAAATCTTATATTGGGGAGACGGGACGATCAATATGGCGGAATACCTACATTATTTGTATGTAGAAGCTGTGCTGGGGGATAAATCTTGTGTAGATAAAATTTACTGGTGTCTTAAATCAATAGAAAGACTTTCTTTGAGTGCCTATGAGGATGAAAAGATGAAGAATCCAAAAGTATATTTTAAATACGAGCCTGGATTCTTCCTTAGAGACGACATATCGGTAAATTCAAAAGACCTTTTTAATGCTTACAAAATAGAAAGCGGTTACTCGAACGGTATCGAACTTGAAAATGAAGACCCCTGCTTTTCTCCTTTTGTATCACAAGACCAAATTTGGAACTTACTTCCATCTCTTACATTAATAGCGGAGGGGATAGAAGATCACAAAACAGGCATTTTAGCAAAAGAAATACTGAAAAACATCCTTTCCTATGTTTCTGATCACGGACATACCATTTACAATCCCTATTTCAGTGCATTGAAACATTTTTGGACGTACCTTCCTTCTATGAACACAGAAAAAGTAAAACCATGGGATAGGGTGTATGATAGGAACAATCATTTGAAATACACTGTAAAGGTAAAAAGAGGTGCGAACAATTGGTATTTTGCTTACGGATTCAGAAAAACGCTCAAAAAATTCATTCCAGAAGCAAAATTGAACGGTTTTCTGACTTTTTTGTACGGTTTATGGTATATTCCATTCATTTTTCTTGCTGATAGGGTATATTTCCCTATTGTTACCCGGTTCGGAGCAAAAAGAAAAGACAATTCCTATTACTGCATGTCGTCTGCCGGTGATGTTTGGTATTCCGGAAGGAAAAGTTATCTCAAAAGGGTATGCAAGAAATTCAATAAGGATAAGGAATATACCTTTCCCGCGCTTGCAGAGTGCATGAAACAGGGAAAATGGCAATATCTGAACCTGGAAGAAATGGAAAAATGGCTGAATGAGTATGAATTTGACGAAAAATCACTTGAATCACCAGTGAAATTTCTAACTTTGTACTGTTACTTGAAGTTGTCCAAACAATCAATTGCTTAAAATCTTAGCCATACAGTGTTTTGTCCCTGTCTTTCTTCGTGAGAGGCAGGGATTTTTATTTCCATTTACAAAAGTGTAAGAATATACTATTACATTTTCACGTAAATTAACCTATAAGGCTTCGTTTTTGTACAAAATGATGTTACTTTTGCGGCATATTCAAGTAACAAAAACAAATAGAATCATGAAACCTTTCAATTTAGAAGAAGCAAAAGTAGGCAAACCCGTCTGCACAAGAAATGGTAGGAGAGTGGAAATCATTTCTTTTGAAAATCCGAGCAACAACAACTATCCTATTTTGGTAAAAGTATTTTTCGGTAAAGATGATTATGAAGAATTTACCTTTACAGAAAGTGGAACGTTTTTCGTTGCTGATAAAGAAAGTGAAGCAGATTTAATGATGACAGAAGATGAAACGGAAATTCCTTCACTCTGGATGCAATCTTGCACAGAAGAAAATACAAAAATCAATTACATAATTAAAAACTAATAGGAAACATGGAAACGAAAATAACAGAGAGACAAGCATTGCTTTACGAAGCAAGAAAGAAAAAGCCGTTCCGGGCTTTTATCATGGCCTGTATGTGGGGTGGATTTGGGCTTTATTACACCGGTAAACCCATTATCGCATCCATCCTGACCATCTGTACCCTGTACAATCTTTTAGGAGCTGCAATCACCTTATTTAAGGTCGATCTGGTAAACTGTGTCGAACACCTACTTTGGTTTACAGGATTTTGGATTTTTTCAATCCTGATAGCAGTTCCTCTGGCCGAGGACACAAACAACAACATCAAACGTGAAATCATTAAAAACAACAAATAACATGAAAAGAGTAATTTTTATCAGTGTAGGTGATTGTATACCACTTTACATTAAAAGCGTAAAATAGTACACATTTATACGGAAATCCGTACCGGGTTCCACCAAAACCCTCTACCTTTTGGTAACATCGTTACATCAAAGGATTCTTTTTCTGATTTTCTAATGATGTTAAAAGCACCATTGATATCAGCATTAATAATACTACCAGAAGAAGTTTTAAACAATCCTCGTTTAATCCTTCTTCCTTTGTAAGATTCATGTTTACAAATCCGTTCGTTATCCAAAAAGCTACATTTTGAAGTATAAGATTCTTCAACAATCTTAACATTAATACCTTCTAATGTCGCTTTATAAGATATCATTGAGATAAACACATTAAAAGGAATAGAAACAAAGTTCTGATTATTTCGTTTTCCGATATTGATCTCTTGTTTCCAGCATTTGTTATGACCGATTATGATCGTATTAATACCATTGGAAACTACGTGATTAATCAATATCCTACTCGCTTTGTGAAGATAATCTTTGATCTTGTTATTCCTTTTGTTGGTTAATGACCTGATTTGTTTTGAAGTATGTTTATTATCTTTTAATTTAGATTTTAAGAATGCTAATTTTTTATTATAATACTGGTTAATAGACTTCAGTGGTCTACCATTGATGATAAAACAAGAACCGTTGTTGGATACACAAGAGGCTAAATTATCTAATCCTATGTCGATACCAAGGTAGTTCCCATTATCGGGCATAAGATCTTTTTCCTTCTTATTGTAAACTATTTCAAGAACAATATACCCATTCTTAGGAATGAACCTAAGTTGTTGAATATTTTGTTTATTGGTTCTTGTTGTAAAAGAAAACTGTTTTGGTAACTTAACAATACCTTGTTTTATCCATTTTTGAGAAAAAGCGATTGTTGTAAAAACAGCAGTAAACAAACCATTTTTGTTAAGATACCCAGGCATTCTAACAAATTCAGAATATTCACCTCTATTCTTTTTATTTAGAAGATTGAAGAATGATCTAAAGTTCCTATCAACCATCATCAACACTTGTTGAGCAACTGGTGTTGGTAAAGCACGATAGTCAACATCATTTTCTGCTCTTAGTTTCTTTTCAAGAGAATAGTAGTTTGGGTATTTGTATTTTACAGTATTATCATCCTTGTATTGAAAATAGTGTTGTCTAACAACATACAATCCTTTATTGTATAAGTTTTTACACTTATGCAATAGATCATAAAGTTCATTGTAATAAACAGAACTTGGCTTGATTGTATGTTGTTCGACTAATCTCATGACACAAATGTAGGAATTATTATTTATATATAAACAATTTCTTATATTTGTGGTGTAAAGTAGTATATAATCACCTATGGATATTCAATTTAAAATATTGGATGCTTCTTCTAAAGATTTTTTGGTTGAAGAAGCTGATAAACTCATTCCAAAAGAAGCCTACAGCGAAAGGGTTGCTATAGAGACTGGAGGAAAAGCTATAAAATATAGCCTCAATACAGGTTATAAATTAAGTGTAAACGAGGTTTTTGATGAAAAATCAGGGATAGTTCCTTATACAAGTCTCGAAGCAAAGTTCGATATTTATGATATGGAAGATACAAAAACCTTTATAGATGGGATTCTGGATTATCTGAAAGAAAAGAAAAGGTTAAAGAAAGAAGGGATATCCGAGGTTGTAGATAAACCAGATTACAAACTTATTGCCCTTATTTGGGACGGTGGATTCAGTTCAATTGAAATGAAACAAAACGGAGCAATTGGATTTGACATTATCTTTATCAACTATTACGACATGAACAAACAAAATAAAAAGTAAGGATATGGAAAAGGTGGTCACATATTACTTAGACAGAAAGGGTAGGGTGTTCTTACTATTTACTTGGAATGGAAAGGCTTTAGATGCTTTTAAGTCAGGTTTCTTCCCTAAAGATATGCCTGTAGAAATGATTCCTAAAGAAGAAAACATATCTGGTGAGAACCTCCTTATGGTAGAATACTTACCAGGAAGAAAAATCCTACTAAGAGTGGGAGATGGCATTTTAAGAAGCTACGAATGGAAAGGTGTCAAGAAAATGTATAGAGATAAAAACTATACAAAACAAAACACCTTCTTCCAGCAGAAAAATTGGAAGAAGATAAACAACCCTGTAAAAATAGAAAAGATAATAGCTATAAGAGAAAAAGGCAAAACAAAAGTAAAACCTGGCATGATAAGAGTTACCGAATATCGTCCAAAATTTGTATCTTTGAAGCAAAGAGTAGAAAACGAAAACAAAGATTTGGAATTTTAAAATCGTTTGTCATGTGAACAGCAAGGTGAGGGTGGTTGAGAAATCGTCCTCACCTACAAAAACAATACACATAATATCCTAAACCGAATACCTTGACATTTTCTTCAAAATTCTTAAGTGATTATGCGCCAGTTTACACCAGTACATTTTGACGCTTCACAGCTCCGGCTACTGCCGGCAACTCCACGTCCTCTTCCCGATTCACCACCGGTGTTTTGTTAATATTTTCTTGGCTTAGAAGATTCTGTTTTTCTAAGCCAAATTTTTTAATGTTTTGTGCTGCAAGTAAATCACGATCGTTGACGGCACCACATTCAGGACAAGTCCAAACACGATCCGATAACTTAAGATCACGATGTATATATCCACATCCGCACATCTTAGAACTCGGCTCGAATCTTCCTATCCGAATTAAATTAACACCGCGCCAATCTGATTTATATTGCAGCATCTTAAAGAACTCGCTCCATGATGCAGAAGCAATACCCTTAGCAAGGCAATGATTTTTCAACATGCCTCCTACATTCAAGTCTTCGATGACAATAGTTTGGTTCTCACTTACTATCTTCTTAGACACTTTGTGTAAAAAATCTTGTCTACGGTTTCGAATCCGTTCATGACAGACGGCAACATCATGTTTTGCCTTCTTATATCGGTTGCTTCCCTTCTTTCTGCGAGACATTCTTCTTTGCAAGCATCCTAATCTTTTCTGCGCAGACTCAAAATACTTCGGATTACTAAAAACCTGCCCATTGGAAAGAACAGCAAAATCCTTGATTCCTACATCGATTCCTACTGTCGTATCGGAATCGATAACAAACTTGTCAGGATTAGGGATACCGTCATCTATTAAGACACTTGCATAGAACTTACCGGTTGATGATTTAGATATTGTTATCGTACCAATCTTTCCTTCAAAGGACCGATTGGCAAAAAACTTTATCCAACCAATGATAGGAATCTTAACTCTGTTGTTTTCAAAATCAAACTTAACAGAATTGACATTCTTAAAAACGTTTTTGTTTCTATGTTTGGATTTGAATTTTGGGAAACCGGTATGTTCTCTAAAGAATTTGGTGAAGGCACTATCCATACAGCGGATAGATTGTTGCAAGCATTCATTAGATACTTCATTTAACCAGAGATGGTTATCATCTTTTTTGAGTAACGTTAGCTGCTTGCATAAGTCAACCGCTGACAAAGATCGTTTTTCACCCTGATAAGTTTTAATTTTCAGATCAAGAGCCCAATTATAGACATACCTACAACAGCCAAATGTCTTCTCCATTTGGACAATCTGTTCCGGTGTAGGATCTAATCTATATTTGTAACCTTTAATCATTTCCTTATCAGTTTTATGATACAAAATTATCTTATTAAAATAAGACACATACTATTTTACTTTATGTTTTACAACATTATTGATATAATGTTGTATATAGTTACCTTTTACTATTCGATGGGTGGGTAGCGGTCAAATTGATTTGCTACCCATTTTTCGTTTACCTACCTTCTTTTAATACCACTATTCCTTCCCTGTTTTCTCGATCAAATGATTTTCCCATAACCACCACAGCCTTAGAACCTTACAACAACAAAATGTTGTTTTCAGTTTCTATATGTAATTTCATAATAAACCCATTACGATTTATCTTTTCAGCTAAATCTTTATTATGATTTTACATCTAAAGATAAATCTTGTAGATATAGAAATCAAAATAAAATGGGTTATTGTGAAATCTTGCGTTTCACAAAAAGCTGTCGCTTGTTTGTGAGAACGGATTTGATCTCCAAATCCTATTAAGTAGGGATAAGAGTAAAGGAAAGAATGATGATATTTACAAAAGAAGAAAAAGAATAAAAGAAGATACTCCTACTAAGAAAAAGATAGGAAAGTGAAAACAAAAATGAATGACATCCTATTAAAAAGAAGAATAGAAAAACGCGCATACGCGTAAAAGAAACGGAAATCAAGACAAAGGGATGGAGGGTGGGAAAGAAACCCTACGGGCGCGCGTGAGCGAAGCGAGGCGTGCGAACGGGTGGTTGCGACATGATTTGCAAAAAATACAATTGTTGAAATTTTGTGGAGACAAAATCTTTGTGTATCTTTGTGGTACAAGAAACAATTTGTGAAAATTGTTTTGTCTGCACGGCTAAGATGCTAAATAGAGTTAAAAATACAGATAAATTTTTCTTATCTTATTTAAACCTAATTGCAAAAATGTATTTTTGCTCTTGTAAATTTAAAAATAACGGTAATCATGCAATTAGGAAAAGAATCCAAAAACAAACATAACAGAATATTCTTCATAGAAGTCCAAATGATAAGATGGGCTTATGAAACTGAATTAAAGAAAGGTAAAGTTAAAGGAAACATTACTTTTAATCAATTACATTCTATCGTTAATAGACATTTCCCAATAGGAAGATTTCGTCTTGCTTCAATTTTAGAAGACAACCGTACCCTTATAAAACTTGAAGATGGAAAACTAAAGTTTATAAATAGACACAATGCTTACTTTCTTGTTGAGAAGTTCCCTACCATTTTTGCAGATTTATCTCAATTGAGAAGGACTTTCTATCTGAAAGATAAGAATTTGAGATGTGATTTTGTATTCATAGCTTTTCTTATTTATGCGGAGATGAAAAGAAGGCATTTTTCTTTAGCCTCTCATGAGAACAATCTTCTTGTTGAAAATGGAGAAATCCGTTATGGGAGAAAATTTTCTTCTATTTCTTTTATGTCACAAAAGACAATGGCGAAAGAGTTAGGTTGGTCTACTTCTAAGGTAGCTCAACAGATAAAAAAGATAAAAAGACTTTTCGGATCGAAATCTTATACTTCTGATACACAAAGGGAAAGACAAAGAAGGAAATACCCCAATTCCCAATCCTATTCTTTGAATTTACCCCCTTTAGAGGATATGGAAGCTATTGTAAACAGAAAAATGATAGCTTTGTCCAGGCTAAAGAAAAATGCTTTTAGAAAGAAAATGGATAAATCTGAATGGACGCATGTAAGGAATTGCATCAAAAGAAAAAACAGTAATCGTTATAGATTTATGTATAATACGCAACACTGTAATTCTGACTGCTATCTTGAAACTATAGGTACAATAAACAAGATAGACAGATTGCAAGATAAAGGTAAATACAAGTCTGCTCAATTCTTTTTAAAACTGTTGACCGGAGATGGAATGGTAAATCAAAAAAGAGTTGTTCCTACTTTTATTATAGATAAATTCAAAAAGGTATTAAAGAAACCTAAAGCATTGGAGGCAGCTTGATCATGGAAAAGATTTTAATTGAAGTTGATGGAATTATCCATACTTTCGAAAGTATCAAGGAAGCTGCAAAGTATAAGGTTGAGTTTTTTGAACAAATGGAGTTGTCTTTGGATGAAAGCTCTGGTCAAAGAATTTGTAAGTATAATTTAATCAAGAATAAGTTTGTAAATAATCCTAATAAGTTTTGGGACAGACATGTAAAAGGTTGTTCTATTGCAGATATAGAAGAGCTTTTAATAGATTTATGTGTAGCGGAGATTGATATAGACGAATATTTTGTTTGTGCGAAGCAAGATAAGAAAAAGCGTGGATTTTGTGGAATAGCAAATTACAAAAATCTTTGTGAGATGCTTGAAGAAGATGAGGACGATTTTTCAGATGAAAATGATATTAATGAAGATATGTTGGATGAATTTCTATTTAGCGATAGTTTATATTTCTGTTCTTCCACTAAAAAGGGATGCGGCAAAAAGGATATCGCTAAGCGAAGAAAGAAAAACAAGAATAAGAAAACACATAGAAAACGATGAAAAAGAAAACATTATCTGTCAAGGATAAAAAGAACCTAACAGAAGAAGAAAAGAAAGACGTATTGTCTTTTTACGGAGTTACAAAGGATCAACAAGAAGCTGTTCTTGACAGCTATCAGCATGATCCTGAAAGATATTTTGTCACTATCCGGCAGATGCCAATAGAGGAACAGGAGGTGTCCCTATTGATTGCTGCCGCATGTGGCGTTGACATTAACAACTTTTAACTGTAAAAATTTCAATTATTGCATACAATAGTTGTATATTTGCAGTCGAGATGAGATAGCTAAAAAGTTGAAGATTGGGAGTGATTCGCGGTAACTTCCCTTCTTTTCTTGAAGGCTATGTGATTAAAATATAAACAAAATTCTCCCCTGTAAGAATCGTTCCTAAAAAATAAGTCCCGAAGTAGGGCAAATGGCGGCTTACAGGATGAATTTTGTTTTTAAATAGGAAATTTCAAATATTCTATTTATATTTGCGCCATGTATTTGGTAGAACAACATATTATTTCTGTAAATGATAAGAGATACAAAGATTTAGATCGAATTTGTTTCTTGTCTAAGAACTTGTATAACGCTGCTTTATATACAATAAAGCAAGAGTTTCTTTGTACGGGGAAGTGGATAAGAGCAGGAGAACTTAATAAGAAAATGGTAGCAGAAAATAATATAGATTATAGAGCAATGAGTGGATCATCTTCTCAACAAGTTCTTATGGCTTTAGATAAGAACCTAAAATCTTATTTTTCTGCTATCAAGTCTTGGAAACGGGATAACAAAAAGTTTACCGGTTGTCCAAAATTTCCGAGATATAAACATAAAACAAAAGGTAGAAATGTATTCTCTTATTCTTATGCGCAGTTTAAGCACAAAGGAAACTTCATTTTCTTTCCAAAGAAAGAAGGATTGCCACCTTTGAAGACGAATTGCAAAGAAGGTTCTGTAAAACAAGTTCGATTTATTCCTAAAGCAGATTGTTATTCTATAGAAGTTGTTTATGAATCTTCTGTAAAAGAACAGCTTCCCGATAACAATAGGATCATGTCTATTGATTTGGGTGTAAACAATTTAGCTTCTATTGTAACTAATACAAACAATAAACCTGTTTTGATTGATGGAAGGAAATTAAAATCCATCAATCAGTATTACAATAAGAAAAGATCGAAAATTCAACAACAATTAAAAAAGGTAAACGGAAAAGAAAATTCAAGACGGTTGATGTCTCTTACAAGAAAGAGAAACAACAAAGTAAAGGATTATCTTCACAAGGCAAGCAAAGAAATAATCAACACTTGTTTGGAAGATAATATAACAACATTGATAGTCGGACATAATGATGGATGGAAACAAGAATCCAATCTTGGGAAAAGAAACAATCAGAATTTTGTCTCAATTCCTTTCGACATGTTCATATCAATGCTAAGATATAAATCAGAAAGACAAGGGCTAAGATTTGTTGAAGTAAACGAATCTCATACGTCAAAATGCAGTTCTTTTGATTTAGAATCTGTGGAACATCATGATACTTACGTTGGCAAAAGAATTAAGAGAGGGCTTTTCAGAACAAAAGATGGAATCTTACTTAATGCAGATATCAACGGAAGTTATAACATCATGAGAAAAGTAAAAGGGGATGCAGTAATGCCACCCTATACAGGGTTTGGGTATAACCCAGTTAAGAAATTTATTAACAAATATGTATATAGGTAACTATATATCAGTTTACTATATACATAATTACCACCGATACGATAAGTCCTGCAACACTGGCATTAAGGCTTCCTATAGGATGTCGTGGGATAATTGGTTTCCCGTGAGAAAGGCTTCTTTTTGAAGTAACATTGCTCTTCGCGCATAGGAACAATCAAAATTCAGTTTAATTTACTTCCTACCTTAAAAGGCTAAGCCGTTACCTTTGATCGTTGGGTGGAACGAGAACGGCACTCTTAGCAAGTATCAGTACGGTTGCCACCCCAACAAGGAAAGTGCTTGCTAAGAGTTTTTATTTTTGAAAATTGTTCGATATAGGAAATTTTGGTTACATTTGTGTGTTGAATTACACCTAATTAAATTGTGCACAAATGATTAGAGAATATCCTATAAATGAATTTAAAGACCTTGCAGAAAAGAATAACTGGGAGGTTTACTCGTTAGAGCAAGTCAGAGACTTTGCTTCTGATGTAGTTAAAAGCATTGATCCTACCGAGCAGGAACGCGGAGCTATTGATTTCGTGTCCTTAAACCGTGTTGTTGTGGTTGATGAAAACTTCAACAAATCTGTTGTGTATTATCGTGAACCGCAGATTGAATGGAAGGACGCGGATACCGAAACAATTGAAAAAGCCGGAATGACCGGACTTCCTGTGAAAAACAAGATTGGCTTCTATAAAGATACCCCTGAAAACAGAAGAAAAGGTATTGTGGGTATGCCCTACAAGAAAGACACCGAATATAAGAAGAAAACAAAAGAAGATTCCGATAAATCTGAAAAATCTGACAAGAAAGAAGACTAAGCCTTGTGAAGTAATGGAGAAAAAACAGAGAATATATTACATAAAGGCTTACTTGGGTAGCTTCTGCTATCCATTACTTGTCGCTATACCTTTATCTCCTATTGTGGATTGGATAGAAAAATATATATTTAAGGACTGGGAGTTTTTGAAATTTCTTGTCGTGCTAATTGTGATAGATACCCTTGTAAGCTGGGTGTTTCATCTAAGGAAGAAGGATTTTTCATCCAAAGGATTCGCAATGATCATGACGAAACTTTTTGTTTATAGCTGCCTACTTATCGTTGGACATGTTCTTGGAGGATATACGATAGACGGACAAATAGCCACTACTTTTACTTGGTTTCGATCTTTAATGTGTACGGCCCTTATTGTTAGGGAATCTGTTTCCATCGTTGAGAATGCAGGAAAAATTTCTCCTAACCTTGTTCCTTCATGGATCAGGAAATATTTAAGGGACTTTGATGAAAATGGATTTTTAAAAATGAAGGACAAGAACGACAACCGTCCTTCTATTTAGATAGGTAATTTTAAATTTTTGAGATATGCGTTTATATAGATTTATCGATACAGACAAGAAAATTGACGTAGTTGTCGTTACAGATGGTTCTTGTGAACAAAAAAGAGTTTTTATCACTGAATCTCCAAGAGGTGTTGTTCCTGCTGGTTCTGTCAATCCTTCTGCTGATGAAAAAGCAGGAAGCGATGCTTTTCTTGCTTTGGGTTGGAAATGGAATGTGGGGGAAAGTGTTCAACATGAAGAGTTGGTTGCGTTTGCAGAAAACAACGCTCTTACATTAACGATTGAACCGCAGGGGTTGAATGAAATTGTTTCCGTAAAGGCTTCTTGGAATAGTAGCAATATTTGTATCTTGGAAATTGCTACGACTGTTCCGGCTGAAAAAGAAGTGGAGATTTATTTTCCCAATACAGTAACGTTAAAGGATTCTGTTGGACGTTATGGAACAATTAGAGGTGACAAGAAAGTGCTTATTTCAAAAGTGAATGGACGTACACCTATGGAATTTTCTTTGGCTGATCTTGGTTTGTCTAAAAAGGAAGATTTGAATCTTGTCGTTATGTCTGACGATGGCGTTCAGAAGTTCGAAGTAGTGGCTCATTAATTTTTAGAAGCTATGTTAAGACTTCTTTTTACAACAAAGGATTTAAGTAAGCAAATGACTGTCATAACTGATGGTATTGACAGTCAGATGAACGTCTTTGTAACTGAAAATACGGTAGGTGACGTTGAATATTACAAATCTCTTGGTATTGTAATTGATGCTGGTGTCACCTATAATATCGGTAAGTTCAAAGAATGGTGTCTTGCTAATGGATTGGGTCTTATTGGTTATCCCGAAGGACTGGAAGAAGAAAAGATTAATTATGTAAATGTTCTCGACAGAACGGAATATACATTTGCATTGCAAACAAAATCACTTTCTTTTGTCAATACGGGAGAAAGTAAGAATTTTGTTGTTACGTCAAATAAACAAGAATTTAAAGACGGAGCACCCTATGGCGATCCGAAAGCTGTAGAAATTGAAATTCAGATACAGGGTGATGGTTTTACAAGTAACGCAGGGGTAAGTCAAATTTCTGCATCCGAAAATCCTACTAATCAGATTCGAAAAGGAGTTGCCACTATTATTCAGAAGGAAAGCGGTAAACGTGGAACTATTGCTTTGGAGCAAGCTGCATCTGTTATTACTTATGAAAATACGATCACAGCCAATAAGACAACTCTTACTTTTGCTGCAACGGCAGGTGATCAAGTGGTCACAATCACTTCTACCAGACAAAAGAAGCTGAACGGTAAGAACAGTGGTTCTCCAACTACCGTAAATACTACAGGAAAGGTAACCGGTACGGGTTTCTCTTTGAAAACTCAATCGGGAGCAAATTATACTGTTTCCGCCACTGAAAATACAAATGAGACTACCGGAAGAACAGGAACTCTTGTTGTGACACAAGAAGGGTCGGGCGCAAAATCAATTACGATTAATTTAAGTCAGCCTAAAGCAACCGTTGCTTATACTTATAATTTGACTTCAAACCCTTTAAGAGTGGAATTTGTTGCTACGGGTGAAACAAAAACTCTTTCTATTTCTTCTACAAAACAAAAGACGGTAAATGGAAAGAATAGTGGTAGTCCTGTGGCTGTGAATTATACTACGACAGTTTCCGGTACAGGTTTTTCGAAAGGAACAACCGAATATTCCGTTGTAGCAGCGGTCAATACTGGTACAGCAAGAGAAGGGTCAGCAGTTGTAAAACAATCGGAAGGAACAAAGCAAATAACAATTATGCTATCACAGGCAGCAGGCACTTCCGCTTAATTTTTTATTGACGTGAGTAGGAAAAGAGACAAAAATAAAAATCAAGGAAAGTCAGACCTGTTAAAGGGTCTGACCAGCCTTTCTTTGGAAGATATTGTAGGATTGCAAAAAACTCTTCCTACTGTACTTCAATCTAAATTACAACAGATGTCCCGGTCTGACAACTTGGGGGATTTGGTGAAAGCTAATCTTTACATGGGGAACATCAACCAAAGACAGGACGATGTAAAGGCTGTGTTCTTCAACCCGGACGAAGCAAGCGATACGGGAAGGGGTTACAAAGATCCTAACTTTTACGGTTCTATGCCGTTCGAAGTGCTTCGGAGAATGGGGGACATCTTTGTTGTTCGGGCTGTTGTCAATACCCGTGTCGAACAGGTTCAGAACTTTCTCCATTTCAGTACGGATGAACAGAAAGAAGGATACACTATTAGAAGGAAAAGGAATCCTTTTGAGAAGGTAAGTGCAGAACGCTCAAGAGAAGATCAGATTAAAATTAGCTATATCAGAAAGTTTTTGGAAGAAGGCGGTTTTCACGACAAATGGGAATCATTTGATACATTCCAAGACTTTGGGAGAAAAGTTGTGTTTGATAGCCTTACTCTTGATCAGCTTGCATTTGAAATAGTAAGGGATAGATCGTGGAATCTGGCACGTTATCGTGCTGTAGACGCTTCTTTGATACGTTTTCTTGATAGTATCGATCCGAAGTTCCGGGAAGAATTTGAGCAGTATCGGTTCAAAGGCTATTTACCAAAATATTGTATGTGCTGGCAAGGTCAGATCATGCAGCATCCTGTTACGCATGAAAGTGTTATCTTTTACCCTTGGGAGCTGGGTATTGGTATCCGTAACAAATCCACCAACATATATAAAAACGGGTACGGAACATCTGAACTGGAAACACTGTCAAGCGTTATGACATGGATTTTGTGGGGGTTTGAATACAACGGCCTGTATTTTTCTAAAGGGTCTAATCCTAAAGGAATTATTAATGTTAAGAATCCGAACATATCGCAGGCTTCTTTAAGTGAGTTCAGACAGGCATGGCAGCAGACGATGGTGGGGGTTCAAAATTCTCATAGAACCCCTATTATCAATGGGTTAGACCTTCAATGGGTTGATTTATCCAAAAACACTAACCGTGATATGGAGTTTAGTGAGTGGGTAAAATTCCTACTTGTTATGACTTGTGCTGTTTATCGTATTGATCCGTCAGAGCTTGGATTCCAATTCAAAGATCAGACAAATATCTTTGGACAAGCTGGACAAAAGGAACGTTTACAACATTCAAAAGACAAAGGACTAAAACCTATTCTTGTGTTCTTACAAGAGGTGATCAATTATTATCTTGTATCAGAACTGGATGAAGATTTTGAGTTTGTCTTTACAGGTGTAGATGCGGAAGATGAAGGAAGACAGGTTGAGATTGATGCTAAGAAAATTCAAAACGGTATGGTTTGTCTGGAAGATATTTTTGAAAAATACTCTGGACGTAAATTCAATCCCAAAACGGATACTATCCTGAATCAATCTTACCAGCTTCAAAAGCAAATGCAATTACAGCAAGCTATGTATGGTGGAGAAGCGATGAATGAAGAAGTGGATCGTCAGATAGCTTCGGAAGAAAAGGAAGATACACAAAAATCTTTCAGTTCGAATCCTATCATGGATGCTGCTATGTCTTACATTGAGAAGAACTGGGGGGAATCGTGAACGTTCGATATGTAAAGAACATAAAAGTCGAGAAAATGCCGTTGGTGTCAAATATACATCATCATGTTGACCCTATGCGTTATCCTAAAGTACAAGAAGGTTATGAAGGGATGGCGCAGGTCATTTTCTCGACACAGATAAACAATATGTTAATGGATTTGACTAAGAAAATGGTCAGTCAAAAATCGAAGTAGTCTATGCTATTCACACCGGAAGAAATACAGCAGTTGTTTTTCATTGTCGATTATCGTATTGCACGAGTGATCGCTGATGTGTTGGGGAAAGATTATCTTTCTTTGGATGATATAGACGTGCTTAAAAAATTCGATTTTGATCTAAAGACAGAAATCCTTAAAATACCACCTTATTGGCAAGCATTCATATTTGGACGGTTAGCAGCCATACTTTCCCCTGCACAGCTTTCTTCGCTTAATTTTGATGATTTGAGACAATATGTCGAGAAAGAACAATACCCGCAATTGACAGCAAGAGAAAAGGCAGAATATAATGCGTCTGCTATGCGCTCTTATTCCTATATAAAAGGAATGGGAAACAAAATAAAGGATTCTCTTTCTTCCACCATATCGGAAGAAGAAATGAAAATAGCTGTTGCGGAGCGAGAAAGGGAAGTGGAAACGGCTATTAAAGAAGAACTTTCAGAAGGGGTTCTAAAAAGGAAATCCGTTCAGTCTATAGTAAGTGCGCTTGGACATAGATTGGACGAATGGAATCGTGACTGGGGACGTATTGTTGCTACCGAAATGGAGAATATTTTTCAGATAGGTACGGCTCAAATGATAATGAAGGAACATGGCATCCATGCTAAGGTGTATAAGCAAACAATGCAACAAGCCTGCCGGTATTGCTTAAATGCCTACACTACAAATGGCTATGGTTCTAAGCCAGTTATATTTGATTTATCCGAATTGATTGCTAACGGAACGAATATAGGCAGAAAATCAAAGGATTGGAAGCCTGTTTTAACAAATATTCACCCTTTTTGCAGATGCAACCTCCGTTACATTCCAGATGGCTATGAATGGGATGATAAAACACAATCTTTTGAACCTAAAAAAGTGGAAGATAAAGATCGTGTTGAGAGAAAATCAAAGGTGAAAATTACAGTAGGAACAAAACATTTCGAAGTATAATGAAAACAAGGACAATTTTTAATTCTGGTTATATCAGCATACCTACAGTGGATAGTTCAAAATGGATAAAGGATATTCAAGTGGGAGATGTAGTAAGAACCATTTCCGGTTATAGGAGAGTGGTTAGGGTAACGCAGTTTGAACCATCATCTATACCTTGCGTTTTGGACGTGTGTTATATTACCGAGGACGAAGCCCTTGAAAAGGGGTATCGGGAAGATGCGTTGCATAGGATAACGGAAAATTCTTTTGTTCTGTGTGATAACAAGGTGAAAAAGGCTAATAGGATACGTCCAGGAGATGTTATTATGCTTAAAAATGGTTGCAAGGGCAAAGTAACCAACATTATACGAATACCTATTGATAATGTTTCGCAATATTTTTATAGTTTTGAACTTGATAAGCCGGACTTCTTTTTTGCAGATAATGTTTGCATCCCGGACGTAGTTTGCAGCAGTAATTCAAAATAAAATTTTTTAGATATGGGACTGAATTTGAAAGCGTTACTTGGTTTACAGACGCAAAAAGAAAAAATAGATGAGTATAAAGGACTTCTTAAAAAGGAAAGAGAAATAAAGCAAGAAGTAGATTCACTTGCGGAGAATTACTCTTTACAAAAGTCTCAATACGATTCTTTGAGAGGTAGCGACAATGCGGAAGCTGCTATGAAGGCAGAGAGTTGTTTCAGCGAGTTCTTGAAACAGCAATCAAAGGATTTAATGAGTGTTTACAATAGAAGAAATTCTATCCAGAAGTCGATTGAGAGACTGGAAAACGATGAAGATTTTGCTGAAATGGCAAAAGATATTCGTCACCTTTTTGAATGCCGAGAGCTTTGGAAACAAGGGTTGATTAAAAAATCGGTTTATTTTGATTTGTTCAAAGCAAAACAAGGAAAGGTGCAATTTGCCGATGTACTGGTTTTTAGAGGTGACAAACTCCTTATCTTGAACCGTGTGGGAGAAAAGGGGGCGGTATCGAACGATTGGTGCATTCCAGGGGGGCATGTTGATCCAGGAGAAACTTTCTTGCAAGCAGCCAAAAGAGAGCTGTTTGAAGAAACTGGTATTGATATGTCGGAAAGTTTATTGATTCCTGTCGGTAAGTATATCCCCAAAAGAAAGGGGATAGAGATTCACTATTTTATGTGTCATATTGATGATCAGACACCAGTTAATATTCTTGTGGATGCGGAAGAGGAAACAGGGTCGGAATGGATCAATCCTTACACGGAACTTGATCTTTACAACTTCATTTTTGATATGAAGGATAATATCAAGCGCATTCTTGGTATTGAAGTGCCGGATGAATTTCAATTGGTAATGAAGTCATTCAAGGACGGGAAAATATCAAAGGAAGTATTTACTACCTATTGCGAGAAAAATCCCGAAAAACTGGAAAAATCAGCAAACAAGACTTTTTTCACACATGAAGAAAGAAAGGATTTGGCAAAGAAGGGTGAGGCAATGCCAAATGGGAAATATCCTATTAGAAATCGCCAGGATTTGAAAGATGCTATCCGTTTATCTGGTAGTTCCTCTATGCCGAAGGAAGATGTAAAGAAATGGATCAAGAAGCGTGCAAAAGAGCTTAATTTGGAAGATGAACTGCCGGAAGATTGGAAAGTTGAAAAAACAATGGACACGGAAGATGCTCATACATTGCAACGTGAATCTTTGGATGGAGAAACTAAAAATATCGTCCGTACAGAAGATGGAGTAGGAGAAGGCTGTTCTCATGAAGGAAAGATTGAGAAAGCCATTACTTTCAAGAGAACTGTTTATGAAGAAAAAGAAGTGGAAGTCGAGGAAGAACCAAACAAATACACTTACGGAAACTTCCAAATCTCCTTTAGTGATAATGACGGAGGACATGGAGATAAGTTTGCCGATCTTTTAGCTACTTTTCAAAAAGTGGCAAACTTATGTAAGCCTTTTTCTGTGGTTATCAAGACGGAAGATAACGGTGAACAAGAATGGAAGTGGGGCACTAAATTCAGATTAAATGGTATTTCTAAAACAGAAGATATCAGAAAGTCACAGGAAGATGCCATTTCCAAGGAAGAGAAAGGGGACGAACTTGAAAAGTCCGAAAAGAAAGATAAGAGTATTTTCAACACTTATCTTAATTTTCTGGAAGGAGCTAAAACACGCCTTAAAAACATCCATTGGGGAGAGGAAGATAATTCGAAACATGTCTATCTTGATGATCTTTCGGAAAATGTTTCTGAATTTGAAGATAAGATTGCAGAAGCCGGTCAAGCAGGATTCGGACGGTTTAAGGATGGAGAAATACAAGGTGACGAGGTGGAAGAATCTGATCCTATTGCTATTTGCCAGATGATTTTCGACAAGACGGTTGAGTTTAGAAAGGAACTTGCCGGACGGGATGAATACAATGGTGAGGTAAGTTGGATTGATGATTTTCTTGCCACACTCAAACAATCGAAATACAGATTGCAATTGCATTAATACAAAAGGTATAGATTGCGATAATTATTAATAAAAGTTAAAATATTGGGTTATTGCAATTTATACCTATTTTTGCAGTATTTTTGAGTGTCGCTATTACGTTTATATTTAAACTCAACAATCATAGAATGTTTGATAGTTTCAAATTATATGTAGACTTGGATTTGGAAAAGGCTAAAAAGGATGATTCTGCAAATGAATCTCCGTATTCTAATATGGTCTTTTCTGGCGTAGCTTCTGATTCTTCAAAGGACGACGAAGAAGAAGTATTAGAGCCGTCCGGGTTTATATATGATAGATTTTTGAAATCAGGATTGTTCAATCTCGATCATTTGCCGACAAGATCGCCTATCAATAAAAGTAGATTTTGGATAGGCGAGCCTATTGAAGCCTATGTGAGAGATAATAAGTTTTTTGTGAAAGGTAAATTATGGGAAAAGTCACCAGAAGCTCGCGCCTTTTGGGATAAGGCTATTGAGATGAAGGAATCCGGTTCAACAAGAAAGCCTGGAATGAGTGTTGAAGGAAAGGCTTTGGAAAGAGATAAGCGGAATCCAAAAAGAGTGACAAAAGCCCTTATTACAAACATAGCGTTGACTATGACACCTGTTAATACCAAAACTTATCTTGATATTGAGAAAAGTAAAGGGAACAGGGGAAACGATTTGTTGGAAATGCAGAAATCCGCTATCCTTTTTGAGTATTGTACCGAAAATGGGATAGTTCAGATAGATAACAATTTTAAGGTAAATTTCCAAAAGTCGCATTCTTTTGATGTTGGTTCTTTTTGGGAAATTTACAAATCAGTTCAAAAAGGAAGATTGGATAGAAGTGTTCTTGATACACTTGTAGAAAGAGTTCGACAATAATTTTTAAATAGATAGTATATTATGTTAAACTTGAATGAATTTAAAAACGATCCGCTATACAAGGCACTCGAAAACTCTGGTTTTAGTGCGGAAGATATTGCTTCTATGGTGGAAAGAGGTGATGTAACTTTTGAGAAGTCTAAAACTGTTGCTGAAATGAAGGATTCCGAAAAGAAGGAAGAAAAAAATATCGGCAACGATAAGAAGCATGAAGATGCTCTTAAAGAGGACGAAAAAGAGGACAAGAAAGACGTAAAGGATTTGAAAGAAGACATCAAGGAAAAAGAAGATAAAGTCGAAAAATCTTTCTCTATGGAAGATATGAAGACTTTCGGCGCTTCTTTGGCTGCCAATATCGTAAAAGGAATGACAGAGGTTATGAACGAACGTTTTGGCAACATTGAAAAATCTTTGGAAACTTTTGGCGCGCAAACTCCATCTTTCAAAGGTGTTCAGACTTCTGCTGTTTTGGAAAAATCTATGAAACCAGAAGTGGACGAAGAAGGAAAGACTTTGTTGTCTGTCACCAAACAGCGACCTTTGGTTACTGCTGCCATTAACAAGGCTATTGAAAACGAAGGCGAAGAACTTGAAAAATCCATTGGCGATGATGCTTTAGTTTTCTTGGCAGATACGCAAGCCGAAACTATTGGTAAGAACTTGGCGAAGTTCATGTACGAAAAGTATAATATCAAGTTCCAGAAGTAAGACGTAATTCGATTGAATATAATATAAAATATTGATAATCATGGAATTATACAATTATAATGATTTGGCAGCTTTTGGAGGTAGCAATAACGTTGCTGACGTGTTGAAAGCTATGGAAGCCGGCTTACAGACTGGTATGCAATACAACGACCAGATTAACAATGGTGGAGGTTTGAAAATAGAATCTTTGGATGCTTACATCAAGGTTCTTGCCAACCGTTTGAATCAGTTGGTCTTTTATAATGAAATGCCGAAACAGAGAATCGAGAATACGGTTCATCAGTACAACCAGTTGTACAAATATGGTGAAGATGTAGGTATCTTCAACCGTGAAGGTGAAACACCGGAAGAAACCGATACTCAATACATTCGCAAATCTGCTATCGCTAAGTTTATGGGCTTGACAGGTCAAGTAACAGACCCAGCAATGTTGGCGAAGTTGGCAGGTGGTATGAATATGTACACTCGTGAGGTACAGAACAAGACAACTCTGTTGCTTACTTTGATTGACACTAACTTGACGAGTGCGGATTCTACTTGTGTGGAAGAAGAATTTGATGGCATTTTCCGTCAGCACATGATGGGTGTCGCTTCTGCTGATCGTGGTTCTACGGAAGGTATGAGTACAGAACAGATTTTGGATGCTTATTATGGCTCTGCTGCCGTTATTGATGCACAGGGTGGCATTTTGACTGATGCTTTGGTAGAAGATGCTGCTGACGCTGTTGTAAATGTTTACAACGGTTATATCGACCGTATCGTTTCCGCTCCGGTTGTATTTAACAACTATGTGAAGAAATTCCATGAATCGAAACGTGTTGTTGTCGGTATGGCTAACAGTGTTGTAGGCGCAACGATGGGTCAGTCTGTAAACAATATCGTAACGCAGTTTGGTAGCGTTGCAGTTAAGAGCGATAAGTTCTTTGACGTTCGTAAACCTATTAAGGCAACTGCTACTGCTACTTCTCCGAAAGCTCCGGCAACTCCTGTTGCAGGTGGAACAAAATCGGCTGTTATTGCAGATGCTAAAACCAATTTTACATTACATGCAGGTTCTTATGGCTATCTGATAACTGCAAAGAATCGCTATGGCGAATCTGCTCCGCTTAAATTGACAGATAC
>ULMP01012071.1_pt1 | contig 22880 bp, 21 predicted proteins | sample 1951681 | NCBI WGS metagenome assembly ULMP01 (sample SAMEA4835553, study PRJEB28245) | human gut metagenome | biome: gut microbiome; material: fecal sample | place: Denmark | collected 2008 | reverse complement strand
GCCGTCAACCCTCAAGCCCGTCAGGGCTTGTCCCTAAAAGCATATACGCCCCGAAGGCATTCCCTGTAGCATTATCGCTGCTGGCGGTGATATCAGCAAAGTATGTTTTGATTCCTTTTTTCCCGAGAATTTCTTCTACCCTGTTTCTAAGGTACCGATTAGACATGACACCGCCTACGGCAATGAAGGGACGGTCATTTTTGAAAGGATAGGCGGTAAGCTCTTTATCCAGTGCTCTCCCGATATGCTCCAGCACCCCTTCCGCTATATCCTCTTTATTATACTGTCCCGATGCGATGTCCCTCTGTACCTTCGTTTCCGGACCGGAGAAAGAAAAGGAACCTTTCACCGAAGAACGGGGAATATGGTAAATATGGCGTCCATCAAGAGCCAGTTTTTCCAATTCTTTCCCGCAGGGAAAGTGAAGGCCCAGCGCTACCCCGATCCGGTCTATAAACTGACCGGCCGTAATATCTCTGGAATCCATGAGGGTTTTGATTTCCATGAATTCCCCTTCCCAGGTGCAGGAAAGTACATCCTGTGTGCCTCCCGACATGTGCATCATATAAAAAGGCTTCCCCCACAGGGAAGGTTCTTTTCTCAAGGCAGCCATCGCATGATTTTCCTGATGGCTGAATTCAAATACCGGTACATGAAGCGCAGCAGCAAGGGAAAAGGCAGCTCCTTTGCCAACAAGAAAAGCGGGCATGTAGGAATCTGCCCGCCTCCGTGGAAAAGAAGATACTCCTATTCCTTTGATATCCTGCAGTAAAGGAGATAATTTCTGCAGAATGACAGGAAGATTTTTCGTGTGCTGGAAAACCATCTGAGACTGGGAAAGTCCCCGATTTCCCTCCTTCACAGAAAGCACGATTCTTTCTTCCCCTGCCAGCTCCCCGGAAGAGTCATAAACAGCGGCCGACGTAGTGTAGCAGCTGGTATCTATTCCAAGAAACCTGGCCATAGTTATCCTTTCATTGCCTTATCTAAAACGCCGTTAATAAAGCGGTAAGATGATTCACCGCCGTAGACTTTGGCCATTTCCACAGCTTCATTGATAATCAGCTTCCTGTCTTCCGCCTCATCACCCATGAAATGGAATTCAGCCAGCGCCAGGCGAAGGATATTCTTATCCACCACATTCAGCTGGGAAAGAGACCAGTTCGTCACATGAGCAGAAATCATATCATCGATTTCTCCATGGTCAGATACCGCCTTCACCAGAGCATCTGCAAAATCCCTGTCCTTTTCGGATAACTCCAATCCGTCGGAATCAATCGTTTCCGTATCCGGATTCAGCTCCCGGGAATATAAAACCTTGAGAGCATATTCTCTTGCATTTCTTCTGCTCATGATGACCTCTTTCAATCCACAATATCAGTAATGGTTACATCGATTCCATAAATGGTTTCATCGGTAAGGGAAAGGAGAAGATTTCTCACAACCATCTGTATATAGCGGGCCGTTTCATTGACCCGGCACCCTTTATGGAGGGCCAGGGATATATAGACCTTGATTCCCTTCTTTCTGCTGCGGCGCAGCAGAAGCCCCTTATGGCCCCGAAAGCCAAAGGCCTGGGAAATACCGGAAATCATCTCCTGATAACCGTCGGCAGTAAAATGAGAAACCTCGGGAAGAGCCAGCAGGGCCTTCTCGATTTTCTCATACACTTCCTCTTCCGGCACGATGGTAACAGATTCATCCTGACTCATTTCGCTTTGTCCTTATCAAAAATAATCTGGGACACATTCACATTCACCGCAGATACCCGGATACCCAGAGAGTCAGACAACGCTTCCTTCACCGTTTCCTGCAGCTTCAAAGCCACCGCAGGAATCCGCATCCCGTGACAAACGCAGACATAGAGATCTACCTCCACAGCGCCATCCTTGAAACCCACATGGACGCCATCGGTATCCTTGTCGGACATCACGGAAGAAAGGCTCTGGAGAAAAGTTTCCCCCATGCCTGCAATACCCGGAACGGTCAGCGCTGCCGCCCTGGCGGTGATCGCAATCACCCGGTCCGTCAGGCGCACCTTTCCCAGATCATTTTCCTGAGATACCGTTTCCATAGAATGACCGGATTATTTTACACGTTCAATGTATGCGCCGGTACGTGTATCGATACGGAGAACTTCCCCTTCGTTAATGAACAGCGGAACAGAAACGGTATAACCTGTTTCCAGTTTAGCCGGTTTGGAGCCGCCGGTTGCTGTATCGCCGCGGATGCCGGGTTCAGTTTCAACGACCTTCAGTTCTACGGAATTCGGAATATCTACGCCGATAATGTTGCCGTTGAAGAACATGACTGTGCATTCCATTTCTTCCTTCAGGAAGTTGATCTTGTCGCCCAGCTGTTCCTTGTTCAGCATGATCTGTTCATAAGTTTCTGTATCCATAAAGCAGTAGGAACCATCAGCTTCGTAAAGATACTGCATAGGTTTGCGTTCTACTGTTGCGGGCTGCAGCTTAATGCCTGCATTGAATTTACGTTCCACTACGGAACCATTCTGCAGGTTTTTCAGCTTGGCACGTACGAAAGCGGCACCTTTGCCCGGTTTTACATGCAGAAATTCAACGCACTGCCAAACCTGGCCATCCAGTTCAACGGTAATACCGGGACGTAAATCATTACTAGAAATCATTTAAATCTTCCTCCTGCTACACTTGCAAAAATTTTTTGGGAAATTGAGTCAGAATGGAAATGCCATCCTGCTTTATAACAACCGTATCTTCGATACGGACTCCACCGGTGCCGGGGATATAGACCCCCGGTTCAACAGTTTCCGTCATATTCACTTCCAGAACTGAATGGTCCCTCTGGGCCAGCACAGGGGCTTCATGAATCTCAAGGCCCACACTGTGACCCAGGGCATGGGTGAAATAAGCATCCAAATCCCATTTCTTAAAATATTCCCTGGCTGCCGTATCGGCCTCATCGGCCCTGATGCCTGCCTTCAGAAGGCCTTCCACATGCTCGTTGCAGCCAAGGACCTTATCGTAAAGGAAACGCTGGCGGCTGGAAATATCTCCCACTGCCACGGTCCTTGTAATATCAGAATGATATCCCTTATAAATGGCGCCGAAATCAAAGGTAATGAGGTCCCCATTCTCGATGACCTTCTCTGTAGCCGTGCCGTGGGGATAAGCCCCCCGCTCGCCGGATGCCACGATGGTATCAAAGGACTTTCCCTCAGACCCCGCCTTCAGCATCTCGCACTCCAGCACCGCCTGCAGATACCGTTCTGTCACACCGGCGCGGATATAAGGAATCGTATTTTTAAATCCCTCATCGGAAATTTCACAGGCCCTCTTCAAAAGAGAAAGCTCCTCATCCGACTTGATGCGCCGCACATCATCTACCGGGCAGAACTCAAAATCCACATCCGGCATGGTCTCATCAAAAGAAAGATACATCCTGTAAGACAAAACCGACTCAATGCCCAGACGCTTCACATGACGGGAACTGGAGAGACGGGCCAGCGTCTCCGCCAGCTTCCCCCTGTAATCCACCACAGTGAACCCCTTCGCTTCCTCCTTCGCCTGCTCCACATACCGGGAATCAGTCAGAAGATAAAAAGCTTCCGGCGTCACAAAAAGATAACTGTCAGAACCGGTGAATCCACTGATGTACCGTAAATTCTCATCCTTCTGCACAAACAGGCCGTCCACGCCCCATTTGGACAGGGATTCGGAAATCATTTGTTTATCAATCAAAAAGATCACTCTCTTCCATTACCCTATAATCATACAGTATCTTGGGCCTTTTGTCTAGATTTTTTGACACGCCCTGCGGGAGCGGGTAAGTGTCAGGCAGCCCAAAGTACAGGCCGGTCTTTTGTTGTATTCTTAAAACAGCCTGCCATTGCCTGCAGGGTCCTTCTCTCTTTCCAAAGGTTGGGAGAGATGCTTCTTCCATGCGTAGAAACTACTCCGCTGGATGCCCATTGCTTTACATAGGATCTTCACTGGGATTTCTCCTGCCAGCTCCTTAATCACTTGGTAGTCTTGCTGTCGTATAGAATGACCGTACCATCCCCCTTCACCTCGTATCCTTTTTTTAACCTTGCTTCTGTGATCCTGGCCTTGATCAGCTCCAGAATCAATTCCTCCTTTGTCATAGATTTCAATTCATCCAGCTTTGCCGGCTCTTTTCTGAAGGAGAGAGCACTGATGGATCTTTGTCCATGTTTGGGCGGCAGCCGATTGACATCCCGATACATTCTCATGTAACTCCGTGCAGTCTGCTCACTGATGCCATATTCTTCTGCAGCTTCATACCGACTTATTTCGCCGCAGTAGATTCGTCGACCAATGTCCAATCTTTGTTCTTTCGCGTACTTCATGGCAAACCTCCTGTCCAGTAAGGGAGCACTCTGTCCAGTGCTTATTTTGCACTGCCTATGCAGTGTACACTGTATGTCTAAAGATTACCCCCCTCTGTGTCAAATTTTAGTTTACCACTTCAGTGCTTGTTATGGTCATACCGCACTAGGGACTTTCACCCATTAGATTACACCCATGCCGGGCGCACCCCCCTATCCCGCTTCGCGGGACTGCCCCCTATTCAGGGGGCAGAATAGCTCTCTCTACACTTCTCCTTAGAGTCAGGTGGCACAATGCACCGCGTCCATAGGGATACTGTGCACATCCTGCAGAGGGTCTCCAAGTCAGGCGAAGTTGGTCCTTAGCCTGCACATAAAAGAGGTTCCCTATGAATCGTCCGACCGATTCGCCAGGAGTGTCCCTCAAAAGCCCCCTGCCACATTGACAATGCCTCTGCAGCTACTTATCATAAAGGTAAATCATATTATTTTTGACATTCTAACATCTGGTGAAATCCGCATTGTATGAAGGAAGAAGGTCAATCCATATGCCTATGTTTTTGAAAAATATTAAAGATACTTCGGAAAGATACGCGTCCCGTATGATGGCTCCTTCCGGGCAGTCTCTTCCGGATCAGGCGGCGGTGGTAGACAAATTTGAAATCGGCAGGTATATCAACGGCCTGGCTCATTTTATCGAAAACTGCAAAACGCCCATGACCATTGCCATTCAGGGCGATTGGGGAACGGGCAAGACGAGTATCATGAAAATGGTACAGAAAAAGATAGATGAAGAAAATGCGGCGCATTCAGAGAGCGGCAGTGTCAATGAAATAAATCAGGAAGCATCCAATATCAAGATTATCAACTTTAATACATGGCAGTTCTCCCAATTCAACATGGACAAAGGCCTTCCGCTGATTATGCTTGAAAGATTAATCAGCATGCTGCAGTACAAGGACACCCATTTATCAAACTTCAGGAGTGATGAATCCATCGATGCCCTGAAGCGGGTCATGGCAACCATTGGTGATTTGATTGGCGGCACATTCGTCCAGGGCGATATCAATATCGTTAAACGTTTATTTGAAGGCAACTCCATCAAAGAATTTGCCAAGTTAGGTGATAAATATAAGGACCTGATTGAGGATATCCTGGATATCCACCACAATGGCGGCAAAGAAAGCGCAGACTCTCCCGAAAGGGCACAATCTGCGGATGACAGGAAAAGAGTGGTTTTCTTTATTGATGACTTAGACCGTTTGGAACCGTCTACGGCGGTTGAGCTTCTGGAAGTGCTGAAGCTGTTTCTGGACTGCCCGCACTGCGTTTACGTATTGGCCATTGACTACTCCGTAGTCATACGCGGCGTAAAAGCAAAGTACGGAAAAGATTTTGACGAAGAAAAGGGCCGTGCTTTCTTTGATAAAATCATCCAGGTGCCGTTCCAGGTACCGGTAGAACGATATGATATCAACAATTTCATAAAATCCTGCATGAATGAAACGGGCATCATTCCTCCTTCTGCCGCGAAAGATGGCATAGGGAATGTCAAAAACTACACCAGCCTGGTAAAACATTCCATCGGAAATAATCCAAGGGCCATCAAACGGCTTTTCAACGCTTTTCTCTTACTAGAAAACATACTCGGTGAAGAAAGTTATTATAAGGATGAAAAGAAACAGATTCTTCTTTTTGCACTGCAATGCATGCAGAATACCTCCGGTTTCTATCCCTTTTATCAGTACCTTATACAGAAACGGGACGACGATGACATGATTGATGACCTTTTGACATTGGATCAGATTGACTCTGAATTCTATGATTTATTCAAGGTCAAGGACAGCCAAAAGGAAAAATTTCAGGACTGCAAAGAGAAATTTGCGAATTTCATCAGCACCCTCTATAACATATTGGGAATTACAAATAAAGATAAAAACGATGAAATCTGGAAAGATATCATAGAAGTAATCAGTTATTCATCCGACACGGCCGTAAGCCTGCAGCCTGCCCCCTCCAGTGTTTCAAAGCAGTACACCCGTGTAACGACGAAATATGAATACCGGGGACAGACATATGAACGGAATGACAGAAGAGGATTTGCATTGGGGAATTTATGCAGGAAAATGATTATAGATTTCATTGATAATGTCAAAAAGAACCATGATGAAATGGACCGGTTGAAGGCCATTCTGAATTTCCGCCACCTACTGAAGGACACCTTGGAGAAAGCGGAAATCAATATCGCCAGCCAGGGAGATTTATTATTTATCTATCGGGAAACCGGCAACGGTCAAAAAGTCGATATCGAAACAGCGCAGGAATTTAATCCTTCCATATATTCCAGCTATGTGACCGATGTGGACGCCCAGTGGAAGGACATCTCCGATACCTTCCATATAAATATCTGCAGGATCTGGTACGCCTTAGAAATACCTGAACTCATTGAGACACTGAAATGGCGGGGATATGACCCGAAATGCACCCCCTTAAAGTCGTAAGTTTCTCATTTTGGGGATAAACGGCCAGCCTCTGTCTTCCCTGTTTTTACCCAATGACCACTTCCTGTGAACAACTCAAAAAGGCAATGAAGAAATGATTTTCTATTTCTTCACTGCCTTTTTCGTATACACTTTTCACTCCCCTATTCCACGCCCAGTGCCATGCGGCGCGGTGGTGGCTGAAATCTGGCTCGGGGCCATGGAGCCCCGCCCTCCCACTGTCATCCTGACCCCAGTCGAAGAATTCTGGTACATGTAGATAGTGACACTTACTAGTTCACCAGATCACTAGCCCACTAGCTCACTAAAGAATCCCGGTCGGCGGGGCCTTGTGAGGATAGAGCAGCTCGCAACCAGCAGCCAGCCACTAGTTACTAGAAAACTACTTATTACTCTCCGCCGGTGCGTAATCATCGGGCCGGATGGAAACTACCGTTTTCCCCTCCTTCCTGATTTCCAGGGTATAGCCCATGAGGCTTAAAGCCCTGAGAAAGACGGAGAGCTTCACACTGCCAGTGGAAATGGAACGGTTCAGAGAGTACTGGAGAATCCCCAGCCTGCGGGCCAGGGCGGATTCTGAAATATGGGAGTCGTCGTCCCTCAAGGTCTGAAAGAGTTGCTTGATAAAAGTATCCATCGCGTCACTCCAAAATGAATATCCCGTTGATGGTTAATACATTTTTGTAGTATAATATTGAAAACAAATCAAATGTTTGTACCATGCAGGGAGAAGAAAAATGGACAGAAACAGCATGCAGAATGAAATCCTGAGACGGCTTCACACATACGCATACAATGTGGCCTACTACCGGCGTATCTACGTATGGTCCCACTTTGAGGAGACCTGGGCCAAAGACCAGTGGGCTGTCTCCTCCGGCCAGGCAGAGGCATTGAAGGATATCCTGCTTCACGTGCTGAGGGCAGAGCCGGAAATGATTGAGAAAACGGAAAAAGAGGCCAGGGAGAGGGCGTATAAGGATTATGCGGAAGACTATGCGCCGCTGGATTGATTCATTCTGCGATATTAAAATATTGATATAAAGATATTATAGAAGCGGCAGCATTTATCAATTCTTCCATTGTATCATTATATGAATCCAAGGCATAAAATTTGAAGAAATTCTATAGCTCTATTCATAAAGATTATGTGTCTTGAGCTACCTGCAAGTACTGCATCAGCTTCTTAAAATACCAATAGGGGTGCCGGATGAACTGCTCAGCCGGAATGAGATCTCGGATTTTTCCGTCATACAGAATCCGGATATTACTGTCTTCATAATCCATAAGGAACTTACCATGGCGGAAGCAGAGTGGCTTTTCCGGGTCGTTTGTGAGAGCACCTTTTGATAAACGACGGAGTTCATAGTATAGACGATATTCTTCTTCCGACCTGATTTTGAGATCCGGCATTTCGTCTGCATGCTGAAGCAGGAAAAGATTGGTGTAATCTGCAATTCTTGCACTCTCCCGCACTTTCACCGGATGAGGCAGTCTATTCCATTTCCGGACGGCGAAACGGTAATACAGCTCGTCCGAATCCTTTGGAATCTCCCGGATGCTACGCCGCCGGACCAGTGCTGTCCTTATTACTTCCCCATACAGAAAAATACCGGAATCCTCTCCAAACAGGCGGCGCGACTGATAAATGGCAACATAGTGGATAGGCAGCCTTTTCTCGGGAATTTTAGAGGCGGGAATATGATAGAAATGGTACTTCTGGCAAATCTGGAGCTGCTTCACATTTTTCAACACCCCCACCAACACATCCCGCCGTTCCCAATCTACCCGAGCCAGCTTCCGCTCAATACCCAACGGTAGGACCGTACGTTCAAAGGCAGACTCCGGCGAATCTGCCACCAGTTCATCCAGCATCTGCTCCACCATACCCGTAGCAGAAGGCAGAAAAGGCAACCCGCCGATATTAACGGTTTCTATACTTTTATAAAACTTATGCTTCCGGTACATTTCTTCATCTGCATAGGGAAACAGGACATATGCGCCAAACATGGTACGCTCATAGTCCCGGGCACCGTTTTCTGATACAATGGCATCTCGGTAGCGATGCATGGTATTTATATCCTCTTCCCTTGGACCAGGCGTATGAGAAATCACATTGTAATAGTAACTCCCCTCTACCGCCGGGTCAATTTTGTACTTCGCATCAAAAATATACCGGTATGTCAAACTACCATCCTCCATCCCATCCTTCGTGAGAGTCAGCACATTATCCGGTCTCTGCGGCACCGTAGGAAGCCCTGTTTCACGAGGATTATAAGATAATACAATCCGCTCCCCACTGTAGGGATTCCGGTACCGTACCTCGGAGCCTTTTCCTTTAAGCAACGTCACGAAGAGCCGGTTTCCCTCTACCCTGATCACATCCTGTGACACCAGCTCATATTTCTTTCGGAGCATGCTATTTAACTTTATGAAACACCAATACTCATAAAGCACAGCCAGATCCTTCACAGATGCATGGAATACATCACCTGTTATATTTAGGCCACGTTCCAACATGAGATAATATTTATACAATTCCCGATAACCGGGCGCCAAAGCAAAGACCAGAGACAAGCCCGCTTCGCTGCCCTGACTTTCTACCGCCTGCAGGAACGTTCCAGTCTCCCGGCACCTCAGACTCTGAACCATGCTATCAATACCGGTAAAAACAGCTCCATCTTTCTCCCTTGCCATGAGTCCGTACATCTGACGGAAAGTTTGCAGCCTCCTTATAGTAGACTCCAAGATATATCGGGTCATCCGGTTTTCCCGGGTATCATAGCTCACCTTCTTCACCGCCGCCATAGTCTTATCCACCAAAATGCGCCCCTGCTTCTTAGTTATATGCTCAGGATGATGGGCCAGCCAGCTTATGGAACAGCGGTCCAGAGAGACAGCCTTGTATCCAGGCACAATTTCATGACGGCTCTCCAATGTATGATGCGGTTCAGAAATAATTTTATCCAAGGCACGCAGAAAGCGTCCAAAGATAGTTGTAACCACCGCATAAAATTCAACCGGACTTCCTCCATGACTACCACTCTGCCCGTACCCACTATATGTCTTCCGCAGGAAATCAAAAATGATACCGTACAATTCTTCAGCCACATCTGCCATGATTTCCCTGTAATCCCTGCGGTAACTGATTTTTTCTGGAAAAACCTCGATAGTGAGCTTTATATAATCTTCCCCATTAAGACGGATGATGAAATCGGAAAAACCGATATCATTTCTGAAATTCACTATTCCTGAAAGCAAAGTCCCCCGGCTTCCTACTGGGGTTACTGCCCGCCGAACAGACAAGTTTTCATGCCAGAAAGATACCTCCCCACTACCCATATTTTCTATGATAATTTCATAGGCATGCTGCTCAAAGAAAAGTGGCGCACACGAAAAAGCCTGCTGCTTCCTGTCCACTTCACCGCCGCCTACCCGCAAAGCAGCCACTTCATCACGGCATTGCACACGAAGTGAAGAAGCATCCTCAGCCCCAGCACCATCTGGAGAAGCAGGCGGAATTTTTCCCTTCACCGTAATGCTGATGTTCCCTGCCTGAATATATATCAGCTCATCAGAACCAATAGGACGTGAATCCATCCTCTTCCAGTCTCCTCATCATAAATGCGATCTTCTCTGCACTCTTAGGGTACTTCGGATGCACCGCCTTATCCGCCAACGCCGCTTCCATCTTTCGGAATACCTCTACCGTATCCGTACGGAATCCTTCATACTCCCCGGCGCAATACTGGAACAGATGCACCAGCATATCCCGCACGGCCCCACTGCTTCCTTGAATGCGGGGCAGAATTTTTTGCAAAATCTCATAATCCATGGCCGCCATTTCATTCATTAAATGCATTTTGTGGTTATACAGCCGATAAAAGGCAATTTCATCCCGCACCCGGTACCCCACATGAGCATTAGCCTCTCGCAGGATAGTATTAATTTTCTCCAGCTCCACACTGCAGCTTAGTACATAGTCTCGATCTTCCCCACCACACTGTGCCAAATATAGGTACTCCGCCCGGAAGAAATCATTGGACAGTGTAAATGAACGGACAGGCGAAGAGTCTCTCACCTCTTCAAAATCAGGCACCAGATTCACATAGGAAAACTCAATCGTATTTGCCCGATCCAACACCTTCTTGCTGAAAGGAAACGTAGTTTCATCCATATTCACCGTACCGACGATATATAGATTCTCCGGCAGCCCAAAATCACCATACCCGTTCAAATAGATCTTATCCGTCACGATCCGGCCATCCACCACATCCCGGGTCTCCATGATAGATAAGAGATCGCTCATATAGTACTCTACCCGTGCCAGATTCATTTCATCCAGGCACAGGAAATAGGGATACTCTGGATTTTCCTCTGCGCTCTTTAGAAAATCCGTAAAGGGCCCTTTCACAAAATCCCCATTCAGGTTCAGATGGCCGAACAGGTCAGAAGAATCTGACCAATCAGGGCGTACCGGAACCTGAAGATACCTCTTCTCCCCAGCGGAAAAGGCCCCCACCGCCTCAGCAAAAAGCCGTACCAGCCGCGTCTTCCCTGTTCCCGACGTACCCGCAAGGATAACAAAAGGTTTTGTCTTCAGGCTAAGGAAAAAATTTTCGATAATATTGTCAGAATAGGAGAATCCTTTTTGCGAGATGAAGTGTTTAATCTGCTCAACAATAGCTTTATTATCCATTTCATCATCACTTCTTTCACTGCTAATATTATCATTATCCTTCTTCTGACCAACCAAGCTCAGTCGTAGAGCCAATTTATTCAAATCTTCCATGAGCTCTTTTCGTTTCGCATGTTCCGCAAACTTTTCAGCGCCTTGTAGCGCAAGTTTTCCAGCCTCTATTCCATCATCTTCCTTAATATGTTCGACATAGTACAGTAAAAGATTTGAATTCGAATTCCATGACAACCAGCGACCTGCACGCATTTCAGAATACCAGCTGATATAATGTTTGGCTGAAGAAACAGCAACTTCAGGATGAATACGATTAACCTCCTGTGCCGCCTCTCCCAAACTAAGCTTATTTTCGTACACTTTCTTGCCATAAGCATATAGAGATTTGATAGTATCTTCAACCATGCGCCCCATAGATTTTCAAGCACCTCCAGTCTTTAGCTTATTTATTGTCTTTCATGAAGTCACTAACAGGCACGAAGCTCATAATTTTCTCTACAATACCGGAAAGATCATGTTTGATATCCGTCTCCCAAAAGCGTAAAACAATCCATCCCATCTCTGTTAGCATATCATTAACCTGTTTATCCCGCTCTACATTTCCAGAAAGTTTTTGTATCCAAAACGCCTTGTTATGAATATCCTTCTTTTCCAACTCTGCTAAATTCCGCCCATGCCAATAGTCACCATCTACAAAAATGGCAATATGGCATCTCGTAATAGCAATATCTGGTTTCCCTGGGAGTACGCTATAATTTTTTCTATATCGAACCCCCTGATGCCATAATGCCCTACGCAGCATGACTTCAGCTTTGGTATTTTTATTTCGGATATGTGACATATTTTTATGACGCTGTTCTTTCGTCAATACATCCAAGACTCTTCACTACCCTTATAAAATATAATGGTATGCCAAAAGAGCCGGCCACACCTGGCCAGCTCAAAATTAAGGCTTAAAATGAATAATGCCCTCAGTTTCCTTAGGATAATCGCCGGGATGTATAAAACACTCTCTAATAGCTTTTGCAATGCTAAATGCTAAATTCACTGGTACGGCATTCCCGATTTGCTTAAAGGCATATGTTCTTGACGGTCTCCCTGAAACAGACTCAAAATAGTAGTTATCCGGAAAAGTCTGTAACCTGGCTGCTTCTCTGGGCGTGATAGACCTGTTCTGTCTGATATCCGGATGAATATAATAATGCCCATCCTTAGCCAAGTGAGCCACTACGGTTTGAGAATAGGATAAATCAGCAGCCACTACTTTAAACCGATCCAGAAATGAATCCAAATTCTTATGTGTCCTCATATAATCTGGCAGGTCAGTATACATTAATCTCTTTTTTGAATGATTCCACTGTTCCACTGCAATATGATAAATAGCCTTGTCATGAGCATTCGTTGGTCTGGCATAATGCTGACTTACCATTTCATCCTTATCACCAGGATCACGAATGCCAGCTCGATATAGATATGTCCCATGATACGGTTTTGTTTTGACCGGCGTTGGCACCCCCCCGCCAGCTTGTAAAGGCGGCAAATCATCAAAAATTTCCTTTACAAGATACTGATCCGTTGGCATCTGTTCGATTTTAGGATAAAACCCCTCCGAGCCACCTAACTTTCCTATAAGAATCAAACGCTTACGATTCTGCAACACCCCATAACTTCTGGCATTGAGGACTTTTGTTTCGGTTGTATATCCACATGCGCTGAAAGTTTTTCGCATCAAGTCAAAATGTTTATCTCCATTAGACTCTTTAGCGGACAATAACCCCAAAACATTTTCAAAGACAAAATACCTCGGTTGATATCTCTCCAAGAACCTGGCATAAAGACGATACAGATAGTTACGCAAATCGCCTATCATTCCATGTTCATCCCGTGCACGGCCTACCAGAGAATATGCCTGACAGGGCGGTCCGCCGATGATAAGATCAATCGGTTCTCCATCACGCAATTCGTCAATTCTTTCGAAAATTTCGTCTAGATTATTCTCAGCCATGGTACATTGGAGAACAGAATCCAAAACTTTCATGGGAACATGAGCGTAAAACTCTTCCCTTGTAATTCTGCCATTCAGGTAATCATCATAAACATTCTCTTGTCCATGCTGCTTTAACCAATAGTAGGCACTCCGGGTTTTAAGGGTGAAGCATGCCGCTCTATCCATTTCGATATGTGCAACTGGATGAAAGCCTGCTTTAATAAAGCCTTCAGACAGTCCGCCTGCACCGGCAAACAGATCCAAATAATTTAGTGGCATATATCACCCCTCCTTTCAGGAAAAACTCTCTCTAGCATTATAGCAGTAAAAAGGCCTGATGACTAATAGAAAATAGGAAATAAATCTATTTACAGTCATATATAACATTGCCTAATCCGGATAACTTTCATCTCTCGCTTTCTGCAAAACCCCCAAAATTTTAACGCATTGGCGATCTGTCGGAAATTTCCCTTTTTCCATTGCAATAGCAGCCTTTAGGAAAGACAAATCTGTAGCAGAGAATATATTGTTTTCAATTCCCCACTTTTGAACTTTTTTCCAATTTTCTACACCATAGTTAGCAACCTGAATCATGGCATTGGCCTTGCTTATTTCCTTCTGCTCAACTTTGGCGTCTTTTTCCTGTTCAGACACCGCTTCTTTAGGCACTAACCATCTGACTAAAGCTGGGCTAAGTTGAAAATCTATTTCTTTCAATTTTTCCCAGCAGTCTGCACGTTTAGCCCATTCCGTGACATTCTGTACCAACCGATCCGGGTTAGTCAGATGATAGAATACCTTTTCTGCCAATGATTCCAGCTGCATCTTCAATTCATCCGACACACGTTGTTTATTCCATACGTCTCTGAAATTGAAAGCATATCGGGGATAGTTCTTCTGAATCAGATAAAACAGCCATGAAAGAGTATAAGTGTTTACCTGGGCTTTATAGCCACCATCATACCAGGCAGCATGTTTGACAATATCATCAACAGCTTTGAACAGAATATCAACACATACAACTCTCTTGAAAAACACCTCATTGAAATTTAAATCGTTTTTATTCCACTGTTCTCCTGCCCATTTAGCAAACTCAATAAAGTTCTTTTGCGCACCAAGGCTAACCTTATCCGGCATCATTTGGTAAATATTGTAATATTTAGCCAAATCAGTCTTCGTAAACATCTGCCGCTTCGGATTTTCCATTTGGAATTTCTTCTTTTCAGCTTCTGTCATCTTTGCCTGTTCCTGCCGGTACTGTCCCCTGGCACGTTCATAATACCAATGAGTGCCAAACTGGTTGCCATCGACCGCTGGAGCAATCAGACGTCGGGAAATTTCTTCCATGCGGATGTGGAAAGGCGAATTAGAGAAGAAATCCGCTTCGCTCACCTTGTTCTGACTGTTAGCAAATCTTGCAATATCTGGAATCAAAGTCACAGCATTCTCCGGCGAAACTACAGACAATTTCATCGGGACATAAATATTTTGCAAATTGTTAGCCCTTGCCTTGTCCTTGATTAAAGCATTGGCTAGAGATGCGGTTGTCTGACCGCCATTAACAATCTGCAAACCTGTGATTTCCGTAATCATCAAGGACGAAAATCCCTGTTCCGTTTGTATAGCGTATGCTGTTGCTGCAATTCCATTGTTGTAGGCAAAAAACTTAGCAGGATCATTTAGAATCGTATTTCGGATTCCTTTGTTAATCTTGCCTCTTACAGACAAAAATGACCGGACATTCCCCTCTAAAAGCCTGCTGCCGTAATGATTGTACATATCGGCAAGCACCTTTCCTGGAATATTACAAAGGTAAGCCGTATAATCTTCACTCTCACTGGCTTTCAAACATGGGATTCCCTCTACTCCAAAATCCGACAGATGGATAACTATATCTTCTTTGCCGGTTTTTGATTCCCGGATTCCCTGAAGTCGGCTAATATCCCAGATGGAATATTCCGTTTCTGCCTTTCCAAGTTTGCCACCAGGAATTCCGGTTATTCTTTTACTAAGAACCTTATCAGTAATGAGGTAAAACTTATACTTTCGGACATCTTTGTAACGACCGGAAATATCAACCGCCAAGCCATAACCCGGAGAACTTTCCTCAGCATGTTTCTGAATAAAGCCACTCAAAGCATCCTGTACAAAAGCCTCTTCACGTCGAAAAGAAGTCTCAGCATCTCCTCGTGTTACAGTTTCAGTAACCTCGCTGTCAGAGAAATCACAAATAAAAAGCCCCAGACTTTGTTCAAGGTCATCATAATAATAACCATCTATTTGTAAATGTTTATTACGACTTCCTGAACCATCATATTGCACTGGTTCAAAGTCTACAAACTCTTCAGCTTCTATAAGTTCCTCTGTGTACAGTGCCAAAAATTCATCGCGAGGGAAAGTCCCATTCTGAGAAGCATTTACATGTACTTCCTGCAATATTGATTGTCTGAATGACTCTAAATCCATGGTTATCCTTCTTTCTTGAAAGGTTCAATCGCGGATAAGGAAATCTGGTATACGGCTCCGGCAATAGAATTTGGTATCTTTCTCCGCCGAAGTGCTGGAAAGCCAGCATTCACCTGATAATAGGATGTCGCCTTGAAAACAAATGCAAAGTTGTCATAATAAGAAATGGGAAGGTATCCCATCTTTTGCAATTCATTTTGCAATAACTGCTTCAAGTCAACTCTTGATTCAACCAATTCCATAAGCTGCTTGTACAACTGGTTTACCGTACAGCCGGATTGATTAGTAACACTTGTTTTATCCGCATACTGCACAACCAACTCTCCCTGCTGGTCGGAATCCAACTGCTCAAGAGAAGAAATGGTAACCGTCTCACTGCTGGAAGCTATTGTTTTAATTTCATACCAAGTATTATCCACAACGAAATCCTGAGCCGCTTCCCTGGGGCCAATCCAAGATAACACGGATTTCTCTACTCCATACGTGGGAATCATGTAATGGAGCAGAAAGTACATCTCCCCGGTAAGGCCTTTGATAGCATTGAGAGATAGGAGACCACTATGCCCGGAAGCCATGATTTCCCGCCAAGCCTCATACCGACTTTCAACAAACGCCAGTCCTTCTTTTTCACTCTTAACATTGAGAGAAGAATCAACCAAGTCATTGGCAAAAGCTGAAAAGACATCGAGCAAATCCGACTTTTCCAAAGTAAAAGAAAGTGTCCACTTTCCATCCCTGCGGCGACCAGTTTCAACGGAAATCGCACCATTGGCTTGCAGATTACCTGGTTTGACAGATGTCAGAATAAAAATAGTAGGTTTATTATTGGCATCTACGCCTGCATAAAAATGTAACGTTTTACCAGGAGTAAGAAGTTGGAAATTATCTGATACCGTAAACTCCTTAAAAAATGATTGAGTTATCATCTGTCATCCTCCGGAATCGTCTCGTCTGTTTCTTCAAAATCATCACCGGCATTAGTCAGATCGCCTTTGAGTTCCATTATTTGCCGTTGCATAACTTTATTAATCTTGTAGTTGTGCTTGACTGCTCTCTGTCCATTGATTGAAGGAACGCCAATACTAAGACCAATAAGAGGAACACTGATATTAGCAATGATATCTTGTTTCTCAGCCGTCGGCTTATTTCCAGCATTCAGTTCTACTGGATAGATGACAAGCAGTGGGTTTCTTTTAATGCCTGGCTGAAAGTAAGTTTCTGCACTATCTGATTTATGAGTCATGTCAAAATTTTTCTTTTCAATATCATTTGCCTGTTCCTTGGTAAGGCCCGCTCTTGACATTCCTTTATCCGCCAGATGTGCACTTTTCCCAGACATCTGTAATACTTCTTTATCCTTCAAATAAGAAAAGCCACGTATTACCAAGGGAATCCTAATTCCACCAAGATCATATAACTTTCCCTTACCTTGTGCTATCACAATATCCCACTTAGGGAAATCGTGTCCATAATCAGTAAATACATGTTTTAAGTCATCTGGCTGGAAATCTGTATTCAGAATATGGCTTTGATATAATGAAAGAAAATCTAACACATCCTGACTATCAACATTCAAAAACTGAATATTTTTCCGTGCCAGATTTTTTGTATCAACGGGTTGTCCGTATTTGTGAAGTAACTCTTCAATAAAGCTCTTTGTGTGGTTCAGATTGTTTTTGATGACATTTGATTTTACACTTATATATTTCGTATCAATTACGCTACCGCTAAGGACAACCGTACGAACATAATCTTTAGCTGTTCTCATTTTATTCCTGGCTGTAACGATAAGAGCCGTTTTATCCTGACGCACACAAAGGCCAAAGTCTATTGGCGTATCTCCTTCATTTTGCATCCGGATAATTCTACGGTGCAGCTCTTCTGTTGCTTCTGTAATCTGCTGATACCAATCCACAGATTCCTCACTCATCCAGATACGGCAAAGATCATCATAATTGGGACGATAGCCGAACCAACGTCCCATCTGCAACAGCGTATCATACATCTTAGAATTGCGATAGAAATAGCTGGTGCAGAGTCCTTCCAGAGTCAAACCACGGGACAAGCTCAGCCCACCAACCGCAATCAATCTATCACCCGTATCCTTTGATTTCTCATAGTCAAGTTTTTTAGAAGCATTCCCACCATTCACTGCTTCCACATGAATTGGTGCGATAGCTGCATTAAGCCCATTCTGAATGTCTGACCAGTCATATGAAATGCGAGATGTCTCACCAGTAATGGCAAAACCCTTGAAATCACTATCATAAACTTTCTTCAACTCCTGGAATTCTGGATACTGAAGTGCTTTATCTCCCATCTTATAATAATTTTTAACCGTTCTCTGGAACTGTAAGACGAAAGAATTGACCTGACGTGCTATTCGGTTTTGTACCGAAATAAACCTGGAAATATTAATCATCATAGTACGATGCTTCGTTTTATCTCCACGCAGATCGCGAATTGTGTTAGCAATGAAAAACGATAAAATGGCTTGTTTCAAACTTTCAGGTAATTCTCCAAGTCTGGCAGTTTTCTTGTGCTTGAGCGACAGATATTCTTCACAATCATCATTATTCCGTAAAAGGCAATGGTACTTACCAATGTTACCTTCGTCCGGATATTTTACACGCTCTTCTTCATCAAGAGGTTCCATAAACACCGACTCTGCTCCTATGTAGTTAGAAGGTGCCGTAAGCTGATAAATAAAATCCCGCGGGAAAAGATCATCCCCCAACATTTCATCATCCGTATCTGGATCAATAAAGATATTGGCATAAGGCGTAGCTGTAAATCCTACATAGCTGGCTTTACTAAACAACCCAAGCAGCTGCCGAATGCACGTATTGATTGCCGTTGATGAATCGTCATCTTTTGTGTTAACAGATGCATTATCCGCCTCATCATCAATCAATAACAATGGCAAATTTACCTTGCCGTTAGTATCTAGGTTAAAAGTTTCCAACCATTTCTTCAGGTTGGTAAGTACCGATTTATTTTTTTTCAGGACAAACACGACTGGCGAATTAAAATTTTCCAGCTTACCAATAATGGTCCGTGCAGAATTGATACGAAAATCGCTAGATTTCGTAGTGATAGCCATACATTCTTTCTCAGAGTTGAACTCACTAACTCCTATCGCTGATGACTGCGATCCATCGGCACCTAGTTTTAAAAATGCATCACTATCGCGTCCGGTAAAGCCTAAATCAATACGTTCCTGAGTCTGGGAGCGCAATTTCTCGATTACACCGGTCAAAAGGAAAAATACTCGGTAACCTGCATCGGCAGCCTTGTTAATCAGTGCAATATAATTAGATGTTTTCCCTGACTGGACTTCACCAATACAGAGTCCGCGTCTCTGAAAACCTTCCGATTGCTTTGGATTACCCAGCAAATCCATAATTTCATTGGTAGCTGTATCCAACTCATCTATTACTTTAGGTGCCCACCCCTGATCATTTACGAGGTATGCTCTATATCTATCCCAGAATACAGAATCATTCTCCCCTCTGGCCGCATAGTACCAAGACTTGTGCCCTTTTTCCTGGACACAGGCTCCCCGCTCCATCTTGATATGCAGCTTCGACTGCACATCCTCAACAACTTCTTTCTTTTCATCTGTCGTCAACGGAATAATTTGGGAAAAATTATCTACCCATTTTGTTATTTCATCTTCTTTAACAAAATCTTGCTTACGTAACTGATTAATTACATAGGAAGAAACATTTTTCTGTGCATCTGTCATTTTGCATATACCTCTTTCACTTTCTTCACCACATTTGGATACTTAATGAAAAAGTCCGTTTGTCCCATAATCGCCAGAAAGCTTTGTACATCGCCATGATTTTCCTCAATTGTAGAAATCATATTAACAGCCATGTCGTATACAGTCTGTTCATCCATCAGCTGACTCTCAGAAGTTGTCTCATTCTTTGCCATCCGATAGTAAACATCCCCATAGGGGAAACTGTTTTCCAGTATCTGTAGAAAACTATCCAGCAATGGTTGTGATTTCTCATCGAGAGCATTCTCCAGTAATTTATATGCCGGAAAATTCCTATTTATCCGATAACTGAAAGTACCACGATCATCAATAACATTCCAGACATGCACCAGCTGATCATTTTGTACTTTTCTACCACGATATCGATACACTTTTTCGCTTTTACCAACAGTCTGGTAAACAATATTGGCAAGACTCTTCTTTATCTTATAGGGTAAGCTGGCTTTCGACTTCTTGACATCGATATCCCATAGAGAATCAAGCGTGTTTGGAATATCAACACGCACACGTGCCAACTTCCCCAGCTCATTCTGTTTTACGAGTCGGAACCAAGTCCCCCATATGATTAGTCTTTTGTTGCGGTAAATATAGAACCCCTGCCTTTGTCGAAGCTCTTCCTTGCCGCCTAAAGTTTTCAGTTCTGATTTCTTAATCTTACTAATAATGGGAAGTACATATGGTTTCACCAATATCTTTTCCCCATCAATGGTGAGTGGGATCTCACCCAGCGACTGGGTAGCCGGATTCTTAGTAAGAAATGGATCTATCCCTTTAACCTGATCACCATTCATATAGATTTTCAAAGGTGGTTTACCAACACGTTCTGTTGCATCCAGAAATCGATGAAATACCAGTGCCAGATGCTGCCTTGTTACATCTATCTTTTCATCAAAGTCTTGATGAAAATTAGCTGACTCTTTTTGGAGGCGATCAAAATTTTTCCATATGACTACAGTTCCGGATTCGCATACCATCAGGTAGTCATAGCCTGGAAATTGTTGAATTTCATCTTCTGAGAAGGTTTTCAAAGACCAATTATTCTGCTGTACAATATAATCAAGATCCCAACTGGCAGCACTAATCATTCCATTTTTCTTAGTCATGACAATCAGTGTGCGGCATTGTGATAAACTCGCCATCTTCATACCAAGTCCAAAACGGCCAAGATCATTTTCTGATCGCTGAGCCAAAGAGCTTTGACTCCCATACCGCATAGCATTTTCCAACTCTTCCGCCGTCATGCCACATCCGTTGTCTTCAATGCAAAGCCATGCCGGTTCTATGGACTGAAAACCAATGAGCACTTCAGTTGCCCCTGCGCTAATACTATTATCCACAATATCTGCAACAGCCGCTTCAAAGGAATATCCAATGGATCTGGTCGATTCAACAAGTATCGGTGCGTTAGGTACTACAATCTTCTCCCGCATATCGCTACCCCACACTATTCAAAATCACATGATTAGATTCTATGAATTCATAATAATTATATCATATGATGGACACAAACATGAAAAGCTTCTTCTGTATTTTTATATTTCTAATTATAATTCATTCAATGTTAGAATCAGTACTATGCCCAAAATTGTATGTATCCTAGTGGGCTAAATTGAATAAATGGGCAGCTAGTAACTTTTAGCCAAGCCCCTCTCCCAGTCTCATTTCCATTTAAGTCACTATCGACACATACGGAGGTTCTCCATTCTAATATGTAGAGAACCGCTAGAAAGGCTCCAAGACAGCAGAAGTTGGCCCTTAGCCTGCACATAAAAAGGCCTTCCTATTATTTCCTAACCGATTCAAGGTAACATTCCCCGTAGAGAGCTCCTTAATTCCAGCTTCAATTCCAATCATTTCATCAATGGAAGCGTATCCAGGCAACGCAGGTACCATACCTCATCCGTGCGCAGGAAACGTCAATTTCGTTCAAACCCTTTTACCGGCGTTATTTCCCAAGACGCAAGGACTGTTTTATTCGTCATATCTTCCACATCATACTGGTTTCCATCTATGAGGCAGGTTACATAATTATTGATGAGGAAAAGAATATAGGTTCCCTGGGGATGGTCTGTAGCAAAGTGGTTAATGGACATTCTTGCTTTGCCCCGGGCTTTCGGATAGGTTTTGAATTTTCCCGGATACCTGCCTATGAGGTAGTATTTCCAGGTATCAAAGTACTGCGGATTATCGCAGATTTCAAAGGCAGCACGGCAGAGATCCTTGTATACTTCTTCCCAAGAACGGTTTTCTGCAATGGCCAAGGCACGGATAATGGCGTCTTGTTTCTTTCTGTTTTCTTTGATTGGATTCTTGAAAATAAACATGACTCAGGACCTCTTTTCATACAGCCATGGAACCATATCTTCCACTTTTCCCTCTACCAGGCTCTTGTGACGGGGCACCTGCCAGGCTTCCAGCACCGGCTGATCAAGGCAGTCCACCCAGTCATAAAGAATTCCATCCCTCGCCCGGGTCACATGCCAAAAAACACGAATCACATAGTTGCCCTGCCGGTGGGTCTTGATAAATTCGCGGATAGTAGGCTTACCTTTGGCTGCAAAGGTTGATTTATACACGTACTCCGCGCCGATTTTCTTCAGATAGGCTCTAAGAACAGCCGGATAATCAGGCATCATATGCATTTCCAGTCCCATTTGGCACATCACCGCAAACACCTCCCGCCACTTCCGGTCCGTAGCTCCAGCCACCGCGCGGAATATGCAGTCATTGGTTTGACGGCACAGAGGATTGATGTTTGAAAACTCCTGCTTAACATCGTCTGCACCAACAGTCCCTTTTCTTGGATAATGTGGATAATCCATTTTCATCGCCTCTTGTATTTAAATCATTTCCTACTTACTATTATACTCACAGCAATGACAGGCTCTGTCCCTCAGAATAAAATTAATAGAAGTCTAATAATATAAAGTTTCTTAATCAGTTTTTATTGTCTGCATCTCAAAAAAAGCCTCATAAAAAGGCGTCCTGAATATATCAAGACGCCTGCCAATGCCTGTATCCGGATCCGGCCGGACATTTTAGGTTTCATGTGCAAGAACAGCATTACGATGTCTGGCTCGCTTCGCTCACCAATCGAGTAGAGATTATTCATCCCTCTCACA
>ULMP01018309.1_pt1 | contig 23429 bp, 22 predicted proteins | sample 1951681 | NCBI WGS metagenome assembly ULMP01 (sample SAMEA4835553, study PRJEB28245) | human gut metagenome | biome: gut microbiome; material: fecal sample | place: Denmark | collected 2008 | reverse complement strand
CTTTCCGATCGTAATGCTTGCAAGCTTCGCATCATTTTTGAATGCCTTGCTTGGTACTGCTGTCAGCTTACCCGGCAGCTTGATCTTTGTAAGCTTCTTATCATTACTCAGGACTCCTGTGCCCATTGACATAAGCTGTGAATCTGTTGCAAAAGTTATGCTTGTCAGCGCTGCACATTTTGCGAATGCATAGCTGCCGATCTTCAGAACACTCTTCGGAATTTTAACCTTCTTCAGAGATTTACAATTATAGAATGCTTTCTTTCCGATTGTAAGCAGACCTTCATTCAGCTTAACTGTTTTAAGCTTTGTACAGTTCTCGAATGCATAATTGCCAATCTTCTGAACCGTTGCGGGCATTGTGATACTTGTCAGGGAGCTGCAGCCCTTAAATGCTTTGTCTCCGATCGTTACAAGCCCTTCTTTCAGCGTTACTTTCTCCAGACTTGTACATCCTTCAAATGCGCTGTTGCCAATTTTGCTTACATTCTGGCTGATCACGACTTCCCTGATCGTAGTATTGTCTTTAAATGCCTTTTCATTTACCTCTGTGATCCTGTAGATCTTATCTCCGATCTTGATCACATCCGGAATCACTACCTTTGTGTCTGTTGTTGCTGCAAATTTGATTGCCAATGTTCCGTCCGGATTCTGTACAATCTCGTAAGTTACTCCATCGATGTCCATTGAGAAAGATAATCCTGCAGCCAGCTTCTTGGCGATCTCATTTATTGTTTCATCTGAAAGATTACTACCACCTGAAATTACATCAGGTGTTCCTTTAACGCAGGCATAATTATACTTAAATACCATGCCCTCCTGTGTGATTGTCACAACCTGCAGCTGCGGCTTCTCACATTTGCAGCCTTCGATCGCATTTACGGCATCGATCGCTTTCTGATTAAGAGCTGGAGAAATCGTAGAGCCAAGTTCTGCCTTATCTATTGTTGTTTCAAATAGTTCATAATTTCCCCCTGGTGTCTTCTGGATATAGTGATCAACCTTATATTCAACAACTGTGTTTTTCTTTACCATCTTGTAGTAATAATTTACTTCGCTGTTCTTTGCCAAAACAACTGTTTTCGGTGATTCGGTAGGAACAAGCGTATATCCTTTGTAGACATTTTCATAACCATCACTTATAGCTGTTGTGCTTAACTGCTCAGGTGTCACACTCTCGCCAATCGTTCCTTTGATTACATTTGTAAATGCCGCATCTGTCCAGGAGCCAAACTTGCCATCATACAGTACCCAGTCGCCATCGATGCTTGTCTGGTAGTAATGATTTACAGTCAGCGTTGCACGTGTGTCTGTGATGTTATAGTAAAAATCAAATGTTGTTGATCCATCACCTGCGATTGTTTTAGGTCCTATCGCATCCGGTGTGTCATAGCCCGGAATTGCTACTGCTATCTCGGTTACTGATGTATCCGTCGTAGCAGTTTTTGTCTCAGTGCCAAGGATAGGATTTTCTGTACCTTCCGGTGCTGTGTAGAGTTCATACCCTGTTGCCGGGTCTGCGTTGTCCACAGATTTTTGCACATATCTGTGAACAGTATACGGCGTATCTGTCTTTGCTTCCCACTGGGCTGTCAGCGTTACCGTTCCGTTACTGATATCTGTCAGATCCTTAACTGCCTGACCATCTGTATAGGTTCCGTTCCAGCCTTTAAATGTATAACCCGGTTTGCTGATCTTAAGATCCGCAAGTGATCTAAGCCCCTGCGCTGTTCCATAAACAAAGGACTGGCTGCCATATTCTTTGCCATCTGAAATGAATTTTACACTGTAACCTTGTGCATTCCATACTGCAGTAATGGTTTCATCTTTTGTTGCTGTGTACGCTGTTCCGGCACCTTTTACGCCCTGAGCTGTATTCCATCCTCCGAAATGATAACCTGTTCTGGATGGTGCTGCAGGAAGAGTACATGTTCCGTTACCCCAATTTGCCACCTTCGTAATCGTAGCACCGTTTGTCGTTGTCAGATTACTAAACTGCTGTCCCGGATTTACGTCACTCCAGTTTACAAAGGCTCTTGGTGCACTGATCGCACTTGCCGTTCCCGGAGCTCCGCTAAGATTGACATTTAAAGTGTAATGAGGCGCAGTCTTTGGTGCTGATGCATATGTGTATGTGGTACCATAAGTACACTTCTGCGAATCGACTCCCGATCCACCATTAGCGTTATACGACACATAATATTCGATTGGTGTAAAAGGTATCGTAAAGATTGGTGTTGTCTTCCTTGGTGTAGCTTTTGATCCGACTGCATCATACATGGATACAATCGCACATACCCAGTCTTCTGACTGTGCAGAATCCTTATTTGTATATGTAGTATCTGTAGCATTTCCGGCTCTTAGATAGCACACGGTTTTGTTAAGATCGGACACATTAGTCGTATATCCTCCCACAGTATATCCCGCCGGCTTTGTATACTTGAAATAAATCCATAACTGGTCATAATCACCCGTGTTACTCTTGCCCTGGTCTGACTGATATACCTTATTATCATGGGTAAGTTTAAAGCCATAAGGAGCTCCTGTAACAGCTAGTTGCACATTAACCTTAACATCAGCCTTAAGATTGTTGCTTGTGTTATAAACGCTCTTACAATCCACACGTGCAGTTCCTCCGCTTCCATCTTTCAGGAATTTGAAATAAATCGAACCACCGGATGCATTCCACGCAGCTGCCCTGACTCTGTCATACTGGTCTTTCAGATAATCATAATATGTTCCCGCATTTTCTTCGGAAACAATATCTGTAGAGCATTCGTTTGATTCTGCCTCTTTTGTACCTGCATATGTATAGATGGTTGTTGTTTCTTTCAGACAGGTATCTCTTTCCAGTACTGCTGCAAGATCCTGATCTGATAATGAAGTAAGGTATGCCCATACATTCTGACCATCTGCATAAAGCAGTTTTTCTGACAACTGTGAATCCGTTATTGTATTCAGATCTATTGCCATCAGATCTTCCAATCCGTCAACCTCTTCCGTTTCATCATCACCGGCAGCTTCACCGGCCTCGTCTTCTGCAGCATTGTCCGATACGCTAATAGCGTCATCAGGATCTGTGCTGCTGTTATCACTCTCCTTTTCTTCATTCCCGATATCGATCACCGATACCTCGCTGGTTGCAGTTGTTTCTGCAGATACTTCCGCTGCAAACGCTGGTGAGACGCTTGCAGGTACTGATCCACAGATCATCGCTGCGCTCAGGACTACTCCTAAAGCTTTGATTAATGGTTTCTTCATAGTTTTGTACCTCCTTAATTTGGTGTATTAAAAAAGGTACTGTGCTATATATAAACGATCATTTATAGTCTATCTTATTTTTGTGCAATTTGCAACAAAAACAGTGTATGCGCAACCGTATATTTTGTATACATTTTCTAATTATATATAAACAGTACTAATAAATCTATAATATTAAAAGCCCCAGAGATGATGCTTTGAGGCTTTCACTTTTTGTACCACTTATATACTATTTTTTATTATCTATCATACCTGTACTCTATTCCGCTCTAAGGAAAAATCCTTACATATAATATCAATCGCCATATCATCAGCAATCGATCCAACAATAACATCATATTTGCCCATTTTATCCAGAATATTTTCTGCCAGTTTCAGATCGTTAAACTCCTGACACTTTTTTCTATTTGCAAGGACAGCATATATCCAGTCTTGTCCTTTTAAATATAAAATTTTATCTTCCGGAATTTCTGATATTCTAAATTTTAAAGTATAAAATACCAGAGAAACATCTTCACTGACAAGACTCTTCGCCTGTTCGGCATTTTCCCCCATATAAAATCCCCGGCCAAAATCACATCTTACCCGGCTTATCGGCTCAATGGTCCCTTCTATACCGCCTCGTGATCCATGGTACAATAACACATCCTTCATATGGTGTATACTGTACTTCTATCACATTACCCATTTCAGTTACCTTAACTGGTAAATTAGGATTTTTACTAGGAATTTGGTCTAATTTTTGAAACTCTATTTTTCTCACCGCTTTTCTTAATCTGACAATATGACGACATAATCAAGTTAATTATGTTACTCTTTTTCAAAACTTACATACTTACCATATTCATTGTAATATCCATCACAATTCTGAACATCAACGGCATATTTATCTGTATCTAAATCAGCCAAATCATATTCTTCACAAACGACAAGTTCACCGAATTGATTGAAGTAACCACCGATATGATTATCTTGATACCATTCACCAGGTGTACCTTTTATCATATTAACACCTCCTATATGGACGAGCCGAGCAGAGCCGGGCGGGGCGGGGCCAGGGACCCTCAGGGAAACCCTGGAACCCACCGCCATCCGGCTCCTCTTGCTACTCCTCTATACCAACTGCTTGTCCTTTTCCTCTTGGTACGCTCTTAACAGTTCTCCCAAGTCTGTCATAGCCTTTTGGCTACTTAATGACTGTGACAACAGCACACAAACTGCACTAGTTCTGTTTATGTTCATCTTGCTTGCGTACTCATCCAGCTGGTTTAACAAATCTACTGGAATATTCATAACCATTCTTGAAGTTTCAACTTTTGCCATAGTAGCACCGCCTTTCTAAACACTATATGTATATTATATACATACTGTTGCCATAAGTCAAACACTTTTGCAACCTCTACACACAAAGGTAGCCAAGGGTACTTGAATAACTGCGTTCTTCAAGCACCCCTGCAGTCGTATTTTCATCATAGTAGGAAGTGCATCCATAAATGCATTCGCCAATTCATTGATTTTTTCGTCTGAAAGTTCAGTGTTATCTGAAAGCATTGTTCTGAACATTTGAACCCCAAGCTTATCCGACATAATAATTTTCCCGTTCTGGTCTCTCTCCACTTCAAAACTGTCTGTGCATACTTCATCAATTCCACGCTTATATTTGATGTGTCCTTTCGGATATACAAAAACATCAAATTTCTTCGTCTTGGTTATCTTTAAACACTTGGCTAACTTCATAAAAAATACCTCACTTTCTTCATATCCTAATTTCTTCTGATGATCTTACCATTTCCTCCGGATTCTTCTATCAGGGAATATAAGTACTACGTACATAATACAGTTACTGAATTTTTTAGACTGTTCACATTTTCCTATTTTTATGAAACATCTTATGAAATAATCACATCCTTTCGACTAACAGAATCATCCGGCGGCTTGTCCTTTCTATAGGCAAGCAGCACTTCTTCCTGATCCATATCCTGCAGCTTCACAATCTGCAGCCATGTCATCTGCAGCTTTTCTATGGAAGGCTTTTTAATAGATTGCAGGAGCTGCTTTACAACCTGAAGATCCGCATAATAAGTCGCCCTGGATATACCAAGGCTGTTTATAATTTCTGCAGGTGTTTTCCCACTAGAAAGCATCTTATACTCTGCCATATGCCGGTTAAATACTGCAGTCTTTTTAAGCTGCTTACCGGCCTCTTTCACGCGTCTTTTATATGCACGACGATTTTCACTGCTGCGCCGCTCTTTTAATCGCTGCATCGTCATAATAGAGGACATATCTGCAATCTCTGCTTCTGTCAGAGACAAAAAGCTGATCAATGTATTATTAGAGATCCGGAAGCCGTCCTGATCATAATACCTTTCTGCGGATCCGGTTGATCTCACTACCTCCATCTCATCTAGTGGATGTTCAAGCTCCGCATTCAGCTTCAGGGCGGCTGCAAGTGCTGCAGTTTTGCTCTGATACATACACAGATGATAGTACCTGTACAAAAACAGGATATTCTCCCTATATGCATCTTCTTTGTCCCGGTGCTGTGTGAGTAATACCCGCAGATCGCGCATACGCTGCAGATATAATTTGTTTGTCTGGTCAAATGGTATGTAACGTCTGTTATATGCACTTTTTGATTTCTTTGGCATTTCCTGATCCGGCATAAACTCCTGCATAATTTCGTATAGTGTATATGTAATTCCTGAATTTCGGATAAACTCTACGTTTTTACCCGACTTGGAATTGATCGATCCCGGAACGCGAAATATCCTGGCGTAATCAGTTACAACGCATCGATCGGCGCCAAATTCGCGGAGCTGGTCAAATAAATACTCCTGCACACGTAACCAGCGATTCAGCGCATTGATATGCTCATCTACACGCCATAATAAATACATACCCCGTCCGGACGAGATGATATAAGTCGGCGTTGGGATTGTACGATTAAAATAATTTTCTTCCAAGTTCATGAGAATCTGATCATTATTAAATTGTGTATGGTATGTATCCAGATCCGCGTAAAGGAACTTAAGTCTACGTATATGCTGCTGATCACGTCTGATCTTATGATCCACGTACTGCAGCGTATTGACGGACATATAGCAGTCCTCACCGTTTGAGATTCCAAGAAATGCTACCGGATGATAACAATATGTACAGGCTTTTCCATCCTGATCAAATTGCATCCGGGCTATGTAATCTTTTGAATTGTAGTTATCTGTAAGAAATTTGCTTAATGTATCCATTTGATACCCCTTTATCACTTTTTTCGTAGAAAATCTTACTTAAAGATATTGACAAATAGGTTCTCAATGAATACACTTATATTCATAGAGAAACTTGATGAGAACCTTAGAACCTTGATAGCGGTATTCATTGAGAACGCGGCAAATCAGTTATTGCGAGTAACCAATTGCTGCAAATATGAAATTAGGCTTCTGTTTTTGCAGGAGCTTTTTTCATGTCTATATAATATTTTTAAATCTTTCTCCTGTTTCATCCGCAAGCTCTGCATATTTTTCAAGCAACTCCTTTTCCAGTCTCTGGATTTCTCTTAATATTTCTACTTGACTTTTTACCTCACTTTTTCGATGGAATAATTCTCTTTTGATCTGCAGAAGTTGCTGATCATCCGCCAGGATATCATCATGTTCCCCCATCTGCATCAACCTGTGTTCGTCGATCAATCTCCTTACTTTGTCGGATATCGTTGTACCATCTTGTTCCTGGATATATGCGTAATCCCTGCAGCTAAATCGAAATGTCTTACGGTAGCTCTGCAATGGTTTTTCTGTCTGATACTGCATTGCTGCACGAATCTTTTTAAAAAGATTTGTTCTTTCGGTCAGAAGCTGTGCTTTCTCTTCTTTTAAATCCTTAATTTCTTGTTCAATACCAGAAAGTTGCTGATCCGTGCTGCACACTTGATCTATCATTCGCTGTTTATCGATAATAGATCTCATATTTATCATCATTGCTTCAGATCCTCCCAAAAACTCTAACTGGTCATCATTTAATCTTACTGGTACAATTTTTTCTAACTTATTTTCTTTCGTCATATTTTCTCCTTTACAAATGAAAAAGGATATCCCAGTTTTGGAATATCCTTATAAGATTACCTATATTCATTTATAAAGCAGGTTTGTGTTCCTTTAATCGTTTTGAATTGCTACTGTTACCGTAATCTCTGTTTCATTCGATATTTCGCTTCCGATCTTCTTCGGATCAAAATGTTTCATAGCCACATTTTCCTTGAAACTAAGCACTTTTGTGTAGCTTTTCCTCTGTAGTAACGCAATAGTCTCCACATGCACCGTCCCGGGGAACATATCAACCGCCACAGCCTTCTCCATCTTATAACCGCTTGCCTCAAATACGGCAAGATCCCTTGCCAGACTTGTTGGCTTGCAGGAAATGTAGACAATGCGGTCTACGCCGTAATCGATAATCTTCGTCAGTGCCTTGGGATGAATACCGTCACGCGGCGGATCTAAGATGATAAGATCCGGCTTTTCTTCGATCGTGTCTAATACCTTCAAGACATCCCCTGCAATAAACTCGCAGTTATGTAAACCATTTAATTCTGCATTCTTCTTTGCAGCTTCTACCGCTTCTTCAACGATTTCCACCCCGATCACCTTTTTGGCAACCGGTGCCATCAACTGTGCGATCGTTCCGGTACCGGAGTAAAGATCAAATACGATCTTGTCCTTTTCCCCGTTTTCGTTCAGAGAACCGATATAGGAACGCGCTGTCTCATACAGAACCTCTGCGCCCAGCGAGTTTGTCTGAAAGAAAGAAAACTCCGTGATTTTAAAACGCAGTCCCAGTAATTCCTCGTAAAAATAATCCTGTCCGTATAAGATCTCTGTCTTATCATTCTTAACTACATCTGCAACACTGTCATTATACGTGTGCAGAACACCTACCAGTTTTCCTGTTAAGTCAAGTTTACATAATTCATTTACAAGCGGCTGCAGATCATAGGTACCCAGTGTTGTTGTGACAAGTGCAACCATCAGCTCTCCTGTTTTCACAGCACGTCTGACAAGCAGGTGACGCAGATATCCGGTCTGTCTCATACGATGATAAAACGGAATATCATTCTCCTGCCCCCAGGTAAGCACTGCGGAAAGCACTTTTCTGAAATCAGGATCTACGATCTGGCACTGGTCTACCGTCACAATATCATAAAAGCTGCCACGCTTATGCATACCAAGGCTGAGCGGACCGTCCTTATAAGCATCTCCAAAAGAAAACTCCATCTTATTCCGATAGCCATACCGGATCGGACTTGGTTTAATGCCTTCAAATACATAATCCGGCTTCTGATTCTGACTTATGTAAACTTCGTCAAGAATCTGTTTCACCTGATTTTCTTTGATGGAAAGCTGTGCTTCATATGGCAGGTTCTGATAATTACAGCCACCGCAGATTCCAAAATGCGGACATGGAGAAGCTATCTCGTCCGGTGCTTTTTCCAGAATTTCCAGCACATTTGCTTCTGCTCTGCCCTTTTTCTTTTTTGTGATGCGGCAGCTCACCTTCTGCCCCGGTATTGCATTTTTTACAATGACCTTGGTATCCTCTACACTCATAATACCTTTATTCGGAAATTGAATGCGCTCAATCACGCCCTCTACGATCTCACCCTTTTTCATAGTACTCCTTTTCGCTGTCGCTTGATTTTGTTACCATACTCGAAAAGCATGCTGCCATGCAGCATCCGCACTTCGTGCTCTCTACTTTTCTCGTTGTACGTTCGGTCAAAATCAAATGCCAGCTTCGCTGTCGCTTGATTTTGTTACCTCACTACAAAACGGGATTCCATCGGAATGGAATCCCGTTCAATGCGTTCTGTTCTGTTTCGATTTATTCCTCTGTCTCGTCTGCCTTTGCATCTACTTTTTCAGTATCTTCTTCATCAAAGAAATCATCATCAAAGTCATCATCGAAATCATCTTCGAAGTCTTCCAGATAATCCGGTGTGAAATACAGATATACTGCATATGCGATGCCTGCTACTGCTGCAATAGCTCCAATGATCGCAAGAGCCCAGAGAATTGCTCTTGGAAATTTCTTTTCCTCTTCTTCCTTCTTCAGGAAGTCATTTGCCTTGATCATTGCTGCAATGTCTTCTACCTTTAATTTGTTCATGTTAATTCCGCCTTTCTTATATTTGATTTGTAACGGCTCAGCACCATACAGATTTGTGATCAGCCGGTCTTTTATCAGCTGCCTTTACATCGTTTAATTGTAGATAGTATACCACATTTTCCGCTTCATTACTACCAGTATTTTCTGCATAGCCCGGTAAAAAAACAAAAACATAAATTCCGCAATCAGATCTTCTGCAGCTTTGCGAAAGCCGCATACATAACCTTCTGCCCATACGCATTGAAATTGACGGTAACCTTGGTATCCTTCGGACCCGGCTCCATTTTCATCACAACACCTTCTCCGAATTTCATATGGCGCACCTTATCCCCGACCGTATACTGTACAGAAGCATACGCTGGCTTTGCCTGCGTCTGTGCAATAAACGGCTTGACCTTTTCCGGTGTTACCGCAGGCTTACGAAGGCTTGCGGATCTTGCAATCGTCTGGCTGCCCGGTGTCACGTAGACCGGCTTTACAGTTGCTTTCGGCTTACTACTGCTTCCATGCTCTGCAGGTTTTTTTATGCCACTTGCGGAAAATGTATTGGCACTGAATGTCTTTCCGAATTCCTGCCTTCCCTGCCCAAATGAAAGCAATCCCGAACTGTACGGCTTCTGCTTAAACAGGCTCTTCTCGTAGGAGTCATCCTCATAATCGCTGAAGCTTCTCTTATAAACAGGCAGTTTATTGTCTAAAAGCTCTTCCGGGATCTCCTTGATGAAACGGCTGATCGGATTATACTGTGTTTCGCCGCGCACCATACGCTGCTTCGCTGCTGTAATCGTCAGATCCTTTTTGGCTCTTGTGATACCTACATATGCCAGCCTGCGCTCTTCCTCCAGCTCGGAGCTGTCGTCCGCTGTGATGGTCATATAGCTTGGGAAGATGCCATCCTCCATACCTGCCAGATAAACATGGGAAAATTCCAGTCCCTTTGCACTGTGCAGCGTCATCAGAAGCACTCTGTCCTGCTCCTCATCCACGTTATCAATATCCGCAACAAGTGCGACTTCTTCCAGGAAACCGGAAAGTGTCGCTTCCTCATGCTCCGACTCATAGGCAACAACCTTGGAAAGAAGTTCGTCCACGTTTTCCATACGGCTTTCCGCTTCTTCCTGCTCTCCCTCTGCCTGCAGCAGATCCATATAGCCCGTTGTATCGATGATATCCTGCAAAAGCTCTTCCAGCCCGTAAACAGTCAGACGGCTTCTGAATACCTGTATCATATTGACAAACGGTGTGATCTTGGCTGCGCTTTTGCCGAGTGACGGGATCTGTTCCGCCTGCCGCAGTGCATCATAAAAACTCAGATTATTTTCGTCTGCATAATTCTGTACCTTTGCGATCGTTGTCGCACCGATCCCACGCTTCGGGATATTGATGATACGTTTTACCGCCACATCATCGCGTCCGTTATCGATCGTCTTTAAATACGCCAGCAGATCCTTGATCTCCTTCCGGGCGTAGAAATTTACGCCGCCCACGATCGTATAAGGAATACCGGATCGTACAAACTGCTCCTCCAGCATACGGGACTGGGCATTTGTCCGGTAAAGCACCGCGCAGTCCTGAAACACTGCCTCTCCTGTCCGCTGCTTTTTCTTAATATCGGAAGCAATAAATTCCGCTTCTTCGTAAGCCATGTCAAACTGACGGAAATGGATCCGGTTTCCCGCTCCCTGATCCGTCCAGAGTGCTTTGTCCTTCCGCCCTACGTTATTGCGGATCACGGCATTTGCCGCATCCAGAATATTCTGGCTGGATCTGTAGTTCTGCTCCAGCTTGATCACATGCGCATCCGGGAATACTGACTCGAAATCCAATATATTGCGGATGTTAGCGCCACGGAACTTGTAAATAGACTGGTCATCATCCCCTACAACGCATAAATTACGGTTAGCCGCAGACAACAACTTGATCAGCTCAAACTGTGCTGTATTGGTATCCTGATACTCATCCACCATAATATATTGCAGACGATCCTGATAATTCCGGCAAACCTCCGGGCACGCCTTAAACAGCTCCACCGTCTGCATGATCAGATCATCAAAATCCATAGCATTATTCTTCCGCAAAGCTGCCTGATATTCCCGGTAAGCCTTGCCGATCCGCTGCTTGGTAAAATCCCCAAATGCATGCATTTCGTATTCCTGCGGTGTGATCAGAGAATCCTTGGCAGAAGAGATCGCAGATAAGATCGTACGCTCCTTGAGCATCTTCGTGTCGATCTCCAGACGTTTACACACGTCCTTCATCACAGTCTTCTGGTCGTCCGTATCATAGATCGTAAAATTGTTATCATAACCGATCCTGTCTGCATAACGGCGCAGGATCCGCACACAGCTGGAGTGAAAAGTGGAAACCCAGATGCTCTCCGATCCCATCCCGACAAGGGCATCCACACGGTTCCGCATTTCCTGCGCTGCTTTATTGGTAAAGGTGATCGCCATGATGTTCCATGGGCTGACCTGACATTCCTCGATCAGATAGGCGATCCTGTGGGTAAGGACTCTGGTCTTACCGCTTCCCGCACCTGCAAGGATCAGGACAGGACCTTCTGTCTGCAAAACTGCCTCCTTCTGCTTTTCATTTAATGTATCGTAAATACTCATACATTCCTCCGTATTCAAACAAATGTTCGTTATCTTTCCTATTATAACACTGCTACAACAATTCCTGCAATAATGACAGCCGCACAAATCAGTTTATAACCGATATTTTTTTCATGGAAGATAAACTTACCCGCAAGGATCGTCACAATACAGCCGGATTGCTTGATCAGTGTCATAATACTGATCCGGCTTTCCGGGTTTGCATTTGCCAGAAAAAGCGACCGGTCTGCAATGACAAACAAAATGGCAAGCAGCCAGATCCAAGGGTTTTTCAATGACTCCTTCACGTGGATCTTTTCTTTTGCGATAATTATGTAAACCAGATAGTACAGCACCAGAAACAGCATATACCAGAACTGCAGCTGTGCACTTGTAATATCCTTTGTCAGTATTTTATCCAGAAGTCCCGATATCGCATTCAGCATACAGGAAGCCAGTGCAAACAGGACTAAAATGACCGGTACATGTTCTTCATTTTGCTGTTCCTTAATTTTCTGTTTTTCTGAAATCGTACACGCAGTACCGCTATCTGTCTGTATATCAGAGTTTTCCCGTACCTTCTTCTGCATTCTGCAAACCATTGGCCATTTCGGTCTTTTCAGCATCATAAGTCCGACACAGACAAGTAATAACCCGATCATCTGATTTCCCGACAGTACCTCATGCTGCACGATCACCGCCAGCAGTGTGGCAAACAGAACGCGTGACAGGTCTAAAAGCCCGTACAGACTGATCGGCATTTTCTTGATGGCTTTAAAGCTGCACATCCATGCCAGAAAAATGATAAAAGACTTAAATGCCACCGCAGGCAGGAAATGCATATCCATCTGCGCTGCATTTTTCACATCCGGGCATACAAATAAAAAAGCAAACAGTGTATAGAAAAACAACACTTCCATGACACTGCTTCTCTGCAATGATTTCTTTTTAACAATCTCTCTTGTACCTTTTAAAACACCATAATTTAAAACGAATAACATCCACATAAATAATATTCTCCCGATTTTCCTCGGATAACGTATCATACTTTTCCCTGTCTTGCAAATAGTTTTCATTTAGTCACGCCATGCAGAATCTTTCATACTTTATAAAGAGGGCTGTTGCCCATCAAAAAAAGGAGGATACGATTATGAACAGAAAAAAGAAACGCAGCATCTGTCTGCTCCTGCTGACGGCACTTGTCACACTTTCTCTGACGGGCTGCGGGCAGAAAGAAAAAGTCACCGGAGAAAAAGTCGTGCTGAATGAAGTAGCACATTCCATCTTCTATGCCCCGATGTATGTGGCGATCGAAGAAGGCTATTTTGCAGAGGAAGGCATTGATCTGACACTGGTGACCGGCTTTGGTGCAGACAAAACAATGACCGCCGTTTTGTCCGGTGAAGCGGATATCGGCTTTATGGGACCGGAATCCACGATCTACACGTATCTGGGCGAAACCGACGACCCAGTGATCAACTTTGCACAGCTGACGCAGCGTGCAGGGAACTTTATGGTTGCAAGGGATGACAGCGACTTTTCCTGGCAGGATCTGAAAGGAAAGACTGTTCTTGGCGGACGCGCAGGCGGTATGCCCGAAATGGTCTTTGAATACATTCTGAAGAAAAACGGTATTGACCCGGCAAAAGATCTGACGATCGACCAGAGCATCGACTTTGGTTCCACTGCTGCTGCCTTCAGTGGCGGAAAAGGGGATTATACCGTAGAATTTGAGCCATCCGCTACCGCACTCGAATCCATGGATGCAGGCTATCATGTAGTCGCTTCCCTCGGTGTGGATTCCGGTTATGTTCCGTATACCTGCTTCTCCGCAAAGAAAAGTTATGTAAATCAAAACGCAGCTACAGTCCAGAAATTTACCAATGCGCTGCAGAAGGGAATGGATTATGTTGCAGGTCACACCCCGGAAGAGATCGCCAAAGTGATCAAACCACAGTTTAAGGAAACAGACGAGGCAACACTGGAAACGATCATCAGCCGGTACTACAGCCAGGATACCTGGAAAACAGACCTGATCCTGCAACAGGACAGCTTCACACTGCTGGAAGATATTCTGATCGATGCAGGGCAGTTATCAGATTATGTAAACTATGAAGATCTTGTCACAACCAAATTTGCAGAAGAAGCGAAGAAATAATCAGCTGAACGATCCTAAAATAAAGAATGTGACAGGAATTTACCATCACAAAAATAAGAGACAGAGATCAGCACTACTTCTGATCTCTGTCTCTTTTCTTTTATCCTTCTTTATAAAATTGTTCTATAATCCCATCTGCAAGCACTCTGGCGAATAAGGTACCCTGTTCCCCCATCTCCTGGTATACGAAAAGCTCTTTGCGGAGATTTCCCTCTCTGCTCTGCTTTGCGGCTTCTTCAACCGCACCATTCAGGCTCTGGAGGAAATCCGAAATCTGTCTGCTGATATATTTGTCATTCTGTTTTTCGAGAAACTCTCCTATCTTTACAGCCTGCTCATCAATTTCATTCCTAAGAGCTGAAATATTCTGCCTTTCTCCTGTATAAACGGCTCTCGCATAATCTGCAAGTTTTTCTGTATATACAGTAAAAATCTGACTTAAGCGGCTCGTCATGCTGACCGGATAAAAAGCGCTGTAAATAGTTGCAAGCTCTCCCGGGACTTCCAAAAGATACTCAAGACTCTGCTCTGTTCTTTCTTCCGTTCCGCTAAAGGAAGCCATATACAATTGCAGGAAGCCAAGATACTGATATACCACCTTGTTAAAGTCACTTACAATCTGCAGCTCATCCAGTCCCTGCTTTTCCTCAAAACGTTTTCCTTCACAAATATTCAGTTTATCTCCTACCCGCAGATTATAGGGATTTACCCCGGGATTTGCAAGTAGTATCAATGGTACCGTTGTCTTATACTGCTTCGCCAGCTTATAAAGCGTATCTCCTTTTTGAATCTCATGCACCGTCATCTGACATTTCATAACTGCCTCCATAGGTTGTTATCATTCCCTATCAGTATATGAAAACCGGACGGCATATGTGAATCTCTAATAGCTTCTGATCTTATCCTCCGAATCATCGTTTGTCTTATCAATCTTCCGGATCACCACAAAATAACTGTAATTGTCACTGACTCTGATCTCGATCCGGTCGCCAACCTTATGTCTCATCAGTGCTTTTCCCATCGGGGACTCAATACTGATCAGATTTTCCAGCGAATTGCTTCTTACCGTAGTTACAATACGATAAGTCTCCTCACAGTCATCCTCCTCCACATAAACAGTCACCGTATTATTCATACCGACTTCATCTGTTTTGGAATCATCGGAAATGACCTGTGCTGTTTTGATCATACGCTCCAGATAGCGGATCCTGCTCTCGTTTTTATTCTTCTCTTTTTTGGCAGCATGATATTCAAAGTTTTCACTTAAGTCCCCATGTGCCCTTGTCTCTTTTACCGCTTCCAGAAGCTCCGGTCTTTTTACCAGCTTCCGGTATTCGATCTCCTGCTGCATTTTATCTATATCAGACTGTGTTAATTGGTCTCTCATAACGTCAACTCCTTCTGTCCAAAATAAGTTCTGATCTTCTCCTCATTCAGTTCTTCCCCGATCACGATCAGAACCTCCTGTCCTTTTTCCACTTCTTTTACGGTCATGGCATCCTGCATCGCATTCAGCTCCAGCCATTTATCATCCTTACGGATAAAACCTTTCACCCGGAAGATCTTTCCGCATTCTGCATCCTGCAGTACCGCAGATACCGTCTGCCGCATCTTCTCTTCTGTCATACCCAGATTCAGGAAATACACAGACTGGAAGCCGTCCTGTTCCCCGGACAGCTTCACATGATCCGCCGGTTTATACCCGCTTGTCATGATCTTTTGATAGTCTTCCTCTTTCAACAGAGCCCAGTCCTTGCAGATCATCACATCTGCAAGCTGTCTGTCGCATTTGATCCGCTGCATGGCACGCCCGATATGTGCCTTTGTCCTTTCGATCTCCTGCTCCGTGGCTTCCTGCACCTTGCTGAATAAGATAACGCCCGCACCCGCAACCTCGGAAGCCAGCAGATAATCGGCGTTTTCAGACATTTCATCCGGCAGTTTCGCATCTACCACAGCGATCACATTTCCGATCTCATACCACTGATCCAGCGGTTCTTCCCGCAGGGTATCAAAAAATTCGTCCACATCGAAAATACCGGATGGCTCGATCAGCACCCTGTCAAAGCCCCGCATTCCCATGGAGATCAGCTTTGTTTTAAACCGGCGCTTATGGCAGTCCTTATCACAGCCGCCCGCTACCATTTCCAGATCACAATGATCTCCCAGAAGATCCTGCATCAGCAGCATATCAACATTGACTGCGCCGAAATCATTTTCCAGAATACAGATATGCTCACCTTTTCCGATCAGATAAGACGCATATTTCTTTAAAAAAGTTGACTTCCCGCTTCCTAAAAATCCGGTGATCAGATCCACCTTGATCATTTGATTCACATCCTTTGTCAAATAGTTTTCCTTTTAATACACATATGCTGTGTCTACATCAATAACCACATAGTAATCCGGCCACTTTTCCCATACTTTCTTTTGTATGATGTCTTTCAATTCTTCCTGTGACAGCTTAAAATCAGCCGGTATAACCACATCAAATATCATATTGTGGTGTGTCGTACCTGTCACCATACGGAAATCATGGATCGTAAGCCGTTCATCAATGGCTTTTACAAGCTTTACCATTTCTTCCTTCATTTCAACTGTTTTTACATTGCCAACATCGATCGGATCCATATGGATCACAGTCTCGCAATGCAGCTTTTCCTTCAGCTCCCGTTCTATCCGGTCGATCAGATCATGCAGTTCATAAATATTACCGTCCCCTGATACCTCTGCATGCAATGATACCATTACTCTTCCCGGTCCGTAATCATGCACTGCCATATCATGGATTCCCAGCACCTCCTCATGCTGCATGACAAGTTCTTTGATCTCTTTGACAAATTCCGGATCCGGAGCCTGTCCCAGCAATGGGCTTACTGTTTCCTTTGCCGCACCTATGCCTGCTGCCAGGATAAAAACAGCAACCAGAATACCGCAATATCCATCTATGTTGATCCCTGTTACCGCTAAAAACAGCATTGCCAGCAGTACAACTGTCGTAGCAGCCGCATCACTCAGGCTGTCCGTTGCCGTTGCTGCCATCGTTGCAGATCTGATCTTTTTTCCGATGGCATGATTATAATATGCCATGTACAGTTTAACCAGAATGGATGCTGATAACACAGCGATAGACAGCGTACTGATCTGTACACTGACCGGATGCAATATCTTCTGCACCGAATTTTTTGCCAGTTCCACGCCCATTAAAAGGATCAGAAAGGAAACACCGAGCCCTGCCAGATATTCGATCCTTCCATGTCCAAACGGGTGATCCAGATCAGGCTTTTTCCCGGAGAAGACAAAACCGATCAGCGAAATAAAGGAAGATCCCGCATCTGACAGATTGTTAAAGGCATCTGCCATGATCGCAATAGATCCACTGAGAAAACCTGCCAGATACTTTCCTGCAAACAGGCAGATATTTAAAAAAATGCCCACAACAGCACCTAATGTACCATATACTCTTCTCTTTTTCTCTTCACTGTCGGATTCTCTGATCCAGAACTTAGCCAAACACGTTATCATATTGTACTCTCCCAAATAATGATTCAATTTTACTCTTCATACAAATATAAATCAATATCTACCGCCCCTTCGATACCGGGAACTTTTCCCGATTCCGTAAACTGCCACATCGTAAATGCATAGGGGAAATCCGGCTGCATCCTATAATCTGCCAGCCAGAGCGGATAAGCTGTCAGCTCCTCCAAATATAATACTGTTGTCAGCCGCTTTGCATTGGCATAGACCATCGGCTGATAGCCTGCTGCCTGCACAGCATCACAAAACGCCGCCGTGATCTTAGTCAGCTGCTTTCCTGTCAGTTCATCTGTTCTTGCCGTATCATAAAGGATCGGCTCTGTATCAAATACGATCGGCATTTCCATTTCCTGCCCTTCGATCGCCTGCAGGACAAATGCTGCCTCTTCTCTTGCCTCCTCCTCGGAAATGGCTGCGGAAAAGAAATAGACACCTGTTTTCAGTCCCTGCTCCTTTGCACCTCTCAGATTTTCATAAAACCGATCATCCATAACCAGCTTCCCGCTGCCATATCCCCTTAGCCCTATCCGCAGCATGACATAGGAAATGCCTGCGTTTTTCACCTGCTCCCAGTCAATATTTCCCTGAAATTTGGAAACATCGATACCAAGCATAGTCTGATAGCCCTGCGCCTCATACCGTTTCGTCAGATCTTCTCCCGAAAAGGCAGACAATGTATACGGATTTTGCGCAACATCCGTCAGAAGCGGTACACGCAGATAGCCTTCTGCAATATCATAGACCACAGTCGTCTGTGCTTCCTTTTCCATATCCGACACATAAGGAATCTGTTTTTCTTTTTCTGCCACGATCCATGCCTGCTGCTCTTCTGCCTGCCCATTATCATTGCCCGCTTCCGCATTCTGCGTGGCTTTTGTCTGCTCTGTCAGAACCGCTTCTGTCTGCATGCTCCGGTTTTGCCTCACCGCCACAACTCCCAGTGTCAGACCGACCGCTGTCAGCAGAAAAAGACATCCCAGCACAATGCCTGCGCGCTCTGCCAGACGTTTTTTCCTGCGTCCCATAAAAACGGAACCGGCAAAAAAGAGAGCTGCAAACAGTAATGCACCCATTCCGAGGATGGGAAGACTGCTGCCCGGATTTTTTCCGCCTTCTGCAAGCTCCTGTCTGCTACTCTCCAGACTTCCCTGATCTGTTTCCTGCCGACTTTCCTGTTCCGCCGCAAGCTCCTTAACCGTGTCCTCTGTCTGCGCCGCAATGCCAAGCTCTTCTGCCGTTCTGGTGACGCTGTTTGTCTGTGTATACAGAAAGTACCCATTATACAGCCGTGCACAGATCTCCTGCTCCGCCGTCTGTCCTATGATCCTGATCTCCGTTCCCGCCTCATCAAACGGAAGCAGCTCCGACCATGTCTTTCCGCCATCTGTGCTGTAATCATAATAGACAAGTCGGCTCTGCGCATCTGTTCCGGTCAGCGTATAAAGCTGTGCATCCTCTTCTGTCCCCGTCCAGGTAAGCACCGCTGTCTCCGGCTCCGTCGTATCGTGGGAAATCGCTGTCTCCGGTGCTCTGTATCCGTTTTTGACATATGCCGAATAGTCGTTTCCAAGAGAGGTACTGACAAGTCCGTAATACTTTGCAAGTGCCGTCGCATCAAGACGTCCCATTTCCTGCCAGTCCTCGGGGCTGTCCAGATATGCCCGGTCCATGACATGATCCGCATAGGCATGCTCCACCAGGATACACGGCAGATCCAGTGCCGCCGATTCCCGGATAATCCCATAATAATCCGTTCCACTGTCATTTAACCGCGTTTTGACACCACGGATCGTCAGACCATGCTCCGAAAGCTGGGACAGGATGATATCTCCCAGCGCATGCATTTTGGCATTTGCCAGCCCTGTGCTGGGAATCCACACCTCTGATCCGTACATCGTATGATTTTCGGACATATTAAAATGGAGGCTGACCATAACATCTGCCTCCACACTTTTTGCATATTCTGCCCGTTCTTTCAGGGACATATCTTTCTTGTCCGGATTCGTTATGTAAACCTCTGTGTTATCATACTGCTGTAACAGCTCCTGCATTGCCTTTGCTGTCACAAGGTTCATATCCTTTTCCAGAAATCCGTCATAGTTCAGCCCTTCATTGCTGCCACCATGTCCCGGATCGATCACAATTACAAAATTCTCTGCCATATACCCTCTGCTCTGGTTTATTTTTTATTCTTTTTTTCTTCCTTATCAGATTCTTCCGTACTCTGTCTGCTGCTTCTCATCTCATCGATCAGCTTTTCGATCAGAAGCTTCTTTACATATACATCAAAGCTCAGCATACAGATAAAATAAAACTGCTGCAGAAAGTCCCTGGATTCCTCATCTGCATCCGCAAAAGATTTCTGTGCCTGCTCGAAATGCCTTGCCACATCCTTTTTCAGTGTCTGGATCTCTTTTCCTTCCATCTGGAAAACTTCTTCGTAAATATCGGAAAGTGTCAGTCCGTCTTCTTTCCCGAAAAAACGATCTGTGATCGGCTGCAGCAGCTCCTGGATATCACTGATCGACAGAAATCCCTTGAAATAATAAATAAAGATAAGCACCAGAAGATGCTCCTTGGAATATTTCTTTTTCACAGGCGGCGGCAGAAGATCGTTCTTTGCATAATTATTGATCATTGTCTTCGTCAGTATCTTATCCGTTTCCTGCCTTGTCGTACTTTTCAGCCGATGATCCATAAAAGTAGTAACCTGATCCATGTAAAGATCGATATTCGGGATATCTGCCGTTTTGATATAATCTATGCGGTCAAAGCTTTCCATTATGCTGTTTAATAAATCTTCTGTTGAAATTGTCATAATATGCTCCGCTTCTTTCCTGTGTTACGTATTTTTTATTCACTCTACATTATATAGTATTAAAAACTATTTGTAAATGTCTAACTTTTCTTTCTCCGCCGAAAGAATTTCTGTGCCGGTTGACGCTTTGCTTTTCCTGTGCTAAGATAAGAGAAATGTATGACGTTAAAATTTTACAGTGTTAAAGTGTTGGAGGGTAATTATGGTAAAGCAATTAAAATCTGAACCGGTTGATCATCTGTTTGAAGCAATCCTGACCCTGAAATCCAAAGAGGAATGCTATTCTTTTTTTGAAGATCTGTGTACAGTCAATGAGCTGCTCTCTCTTTCCCAGCGTTTTGAAGTTGCTGCCATGTTGAAAGAGCATAAGACCTACTTGGAAATCGCCGAAAAGACCGGTGCATCCACCGCTACTATCAGCCGTGTCAACCGCTCTCTTACTTATGGAAATGACGGCTATGAAATGGTTTTCAGCCGTATGAAGGAAGAATAAAACGCCGCTGCACCACAGGAATCCGCAGCACGTGGCATCATATAAAAATCCCATGTAGTCATTTCAGGTCTGCATAATTGCATGATCCTGAAATTTCCACATGGGATTTTTTGATATGTTCAAAGCTTATATTACTTCTATTTTCAGTTAAAATGATTTTTCCGTAAACCTACACATCCAGCTTCATATCGCCGTCCTGTAACCATCCAAGCTTTCTCATGCCTGTGGCAAATGCCCAGGAAAGAACACCTGTCAGCAGGAAATGCAGCACAATGATCTTGACGAGGACGATGTTTCCGCTTTCCATGGCTGCCATTGTCTGATAGGTTGTGATCTGTCCGACCAGACCTGCTGTACCCATACCGGCGCCTGTTGCATTATTTGTCATGCCAAATACAAGTGTGGAGACCGGACCAAGCACCGCGCTTGTTAAAATAGCAGGCAGCCAGATGATCGGCTTCTTCACAATATTACCGATCTGCAGCATACTTGTGCCGAGTCCCTGCGCTAAAAGTCCGTTTACCTTATTATCCTTATAGCTTGCAACCGCAAAACCAACCATATTTGCACAGCATCCGACTGTTGCCGCACCTGCTGCCAGACCTGACAGATTTAAGATAATGCCAAGTGCTGCGGAGCTGATCGGCAGTGTCAGGATAATACCCATTAAAACAGAAACGATAATACCACCGATAAACGGATGTGCCTCTACATTCACATTGACAAGCTGTCCGATAAATGCCATAAAAGCAGAGATCGGAGGTCCTAAGATCAATCCAACCGTACTGCCCGATACAATGCTGACAAGCGGCGTGATCAGAATATCTACCTTCGTCTTACCACTGACAAGATGTCCGATCAGAATCGCAACAAGTGCTGCAATAAAAGCACCAAGCGGTTCGCCGGGACCTGCATAAGTAATCACTCCATCCACTAAAACAGTACCTGCCAGAATCTTGCTGGCAAAAGCACCCATCATGCCTGCAGTAGCCGCAGAGATCACAACAAGCGGACTCTCCTTATATTTCAGTGCCACTCCCACACCGATACCAGCACCGGTAACAGAAGATGCAATTTTTCCCATCATATAGATGTAAGTACCGATATTTCCCGGGATAAAGCTGCCGATCTGGGAAATGATCGTTCCGATGATCAGTGTTGCAAATAAGCCTGTCGCCATGCCACTCAGACCGTCGATAAAAATTTTGTTCAGTATCTTTTTCAATTTTTCCATAGTATCCTCCTTGACAGTATTTACATCTGTATATACAGCTGTCTTGTCAGTCAACAAGGGTACCTTATCACATTTTTAATCAGATAGCAAGTATCCTTTTTCAGACAGCGTCTGCTCGATCCGGTCAAGCACATCCTCCGTCTCCGCTTCGATCGTATGGTAATGCACACCATCCGTAAGCGTGCTCAGCCCTTTTGCATGGCTCTTTTCACACTGTTCCACAAAGCTCTTGGCATCCTGTCTGCTGTTGATGATCAGATCACAGGTGATCTGCCCATATATTTCATGCGCTACAACCACATCAAGAATATGCCCGCCCAGATCAACAATCGTACACAGTTCATCCAGGATCTGCTGCTGCGTATGTCTGACCTTGACAGAGCGCTTCCTGCCTTTCATTTTCTCTTCTTCATGAAATAACAGATATCCTTTATTGGTAGATAAAATATTTTTATTGACTGCACGCAAAAGCGCTATATCCTGTACAATGACCTGTCTGCTGACTGCAAGGCATTTCGCCAGATCCGTTCCTGACAGCGGGCTGTCCGACTCTGCCAGCAGCTTTAAGATATTTTCTCTTCTTTTCTCTGCATTCATGCCATTTCCGCTCCTTCCCATATATCCATGTATTACGGTTAAAAATCCGCTCCTTTCTGATTGTAACAAGCCGATAAAAGAATGTAAAATGATTTATTTCATCTTTACTTTTAAAAAAAGGTGTGCTATTCTTACGTTGTCGTAAATGACAGATATATTATTTTGGAGGTAGCCACAATGAACAAAGGTACAGTTAAATGGTTCAACAACCAGAAGGGTTACGGATTCATCTCTGATGAAGCTGGAAACGACGTTTTCGTACACTATTCAGGACTTAACATGGAAGGCTTCAAGTCATTAGAAGAAGGTCAGGCAGTTGAGTACGAAGTAGTTAACGGCGAAAAAGGACCTCAGGCAGTAAACGTAACTAAATTATAAGAAGCACGCTTCTTACAAGCTTAATCAGTTTTTCGATGTGCCTTTTTAAAATATAAATTGAAAGAATTTAGTTTTGAATGAGCAATTGTTTTAACGGATTAAAAAAAGCAGCCGGTCATATGACCGGTTGCTTTTTTCTTTCCTAAAAAATGTCATACATCTGAGATGCATGATGCAGCCTCAATCCATCTGCGAAG
>ULMP01055645.1_pt1 | contig 24783 bp, 33 predicted proteins | sample 1951681 | NCBI WGS metagenome assembly ULMP01 (sample SAMEA4835553, study PRJEB28245) | human gut metagenome | biome: gut microbiome; material: fecal sample | place: Denmark | collected 2008 | reverse complement strand
ATATAATTGTAAGCGTAATTAAAATTATACATACTACTGGAATAATTATCTTTTTCATCTGTTCACCTATAATAATAATAGCAAAAAAAAATAAAGTAAACAATTGTTACTTCATATTTTTTACTTTTTGTGTCAATCTTGCTTTTTGTCTATCAGCAGTATTTTTCTTAATCAAACCTTTACTAACTGCTTTATCAGTATATTTTTGTAAATCTTTAAGTAATTTATCTGCTTCTTCTTTATCGTTAAGAGCAATTTTCTTTTCGCAGTTTTTAATAAGGTTTTGAACACGCATCTTAAGTTCATGATTATTAGCTGTTTTCTTAGCTATAACTTTTACAGCTTTCTTTGAACTTTTAATATTTGGCACTTCATCCAGCTCCTTCCTTAATACGTTATAATTTTAACAAATATTTCCCCATTTAGCAAGCGTTTTAGAAAATATCTAATTGTTTTTCTGCCATATATTTAGGAAAACCAATTTTCCAAGTATTATTATCGATTATTTTATAGTGTTTATTTAAATACTTAATAAAATCATTGCAATAATCAATTCCATTTATATATTCCCAAATTAATAGATTGCACCATTCTGGACATTTTTGGTATAGTGGGGACCCAATATAATAGTTTTTTATTTCTTCGGCTGTATAATTAATTTCTATTAATTCATAATTTATTTTCTTATTATCTATAGATAGTATTCCCATTGTTGCCACTGGCTTTTTCATCGCCGGCAGAAAAGAACCAACGTTTATAAATGTTTTGCCTTTAAATTTTTTGTAAAACGGCTTATGAGTATGAGCAAATAAATAAATATCGCAATTAAAATCTTTAATTAATTTAGCAAATGTTTTAGTATCGGTTCCTTTAATAAGATCTCTAACATGATAAGGGCTACCATGGGAAATGCAAAACTTAAATCCTGCAATAGTTACTATTTTGTAAGTTGATAATGTTTTTAAATATTCTTTGTTTTCTTTACTAAGAGTATCATAAGTATAAAGCATTGAAGCATATTGAAGACTATTTTGCCAATCTCGTCCATTATAATTAATAATTGATAACTCTCGATTACCATTAATAATTATAGGATTAAGCTTTTTGATAGTATCAATTACTAAGTTGTTTTCATACCCATCCGTAATACTATCCCCACAAATTATATATTTATCTATATTCTTATCTTTTAGATAATTTAAGGTTTTTTTTAGCATCAAATAATTACAATGTATATCATTTATAATAGCGATTTTTGGCATATATCCCTCCCTTTTATATTATAAACTAATTTTTTTATCTTTTAAACCTTCCTTCGACATATTATTTAATATTACTGTAGTAAGATATATATGTGATAAATATGAGAGTAAAATTTAAAAGTCGAAAAAGAGTTTCCCGTAGTTTTTTTAAACTATTTATTTTATTAATTATTGCGATATCATCATTTATTTTAGTATTTAAAATATTTTATAATAATTTAGATATTGAACTTGATTCCAATGCTTATCTAAATTATTTAGTAAATGATGCTTATTCTAAATTTTCTTTAAGTGATTTGACCTCTTTATCAAGTACAGAGTTCTTGCTTAAATATTCTTTTGGTATTGAAAAATTTAACTCTGGAACACCTGATGTTGAACTCACTTCTCCGGTAGTAAGTGAAGTTGAAGATACAAAAGTAACTAATGAAGAGCCAATTATTTATATTTTTAATTCCCATCAGACTGAAAGTTATCGGGCTGATTTTGCTGATGAATTTAATATCAATAATACTGTTTACTTGGCTAGCCACATTTTAAAAGAGTATCTAGGGGATCTAGGTCTTTCAGCAATAGTAGAGGAAAACAATATTGTTGATGTTTTAAATACCAATGGCTGGAAATACGGTAGCAGTTATAAAGCAAGTCGAATATTATTAGAACAAGCAAAAAAGGATCATCCAAGTTTACGTTTTTTTATCGATCTTCATAGGGATGCCGCAAGTTATGAAAGGACAACTGTTACTATTGATGATAAAAAATACGCCAAAATAATGTTTGTTGTCGGATTAAAACACGAAAATTATGCTCCTAATCTTGCTTTGGCTAACGATTTAAATGAGCGCATTAAAAGCTTTAATGCTGATTTAACTAGGGGAGTAATGCAAAAAGATAATGCTGGAGCCAACGGAATATATAATCAAGACTTTGATCCTAATACTATTTTAATCGAAGTAGGAGGACAATATAATTATATCGAAGAGGTTAACAATACTTTAAAAGCTTTTGCTAATATTTTATATGAATATTTTCAAGGTGAACAATGAAGAAAAAACGTAACTGGCCCCTTCGGCTTTTGTTTATCGCATTCATTGCCTTTTTAGGATTATATATTGCTTCCATAAGTGGCTATTATGAAGCACAGGTAGGTAATAAGGTAGCTTTAACTGATGAGGCAATTCGGAAATTTGAAGAAGATGTTTTAGAGGGCAAAAGCGTTGATATAAAATCCTATGTTACTAAAGACAATAAAGATTACTCCAATAAATTTACTGATGCTGGTGATAAAATATCCGAATCAATTCAAAAAGTTTTGACAGATGGTATCGGGGGACTATGGGATGCCTTAAAAGTATTGTTTTTTTAAATTTGATTTGTTAAAATAATATTAGGTGTTTGAAATGGAACAAACAAAAATTAGAAATTTTTCAATTATAGCACATATAGACCATGGTAAAAGCACTTTAGCAGATCGGATATTAGAAATAACTGGTGCTGTTTCTAAACGCGAAATGAAAGATCAACTTTTAGATAGTATGGATTTGGAAAGAGAACGTGGCATAACCATTAAGTTAAATGCCGTCAAATTGGATTATCAAGGTTATACCATTAATTTAATTGATACCCCTGGCCATGTCGATTTTTCTTATGAAGTAAGTCGTAGCCTGGCGGCTTGTGAAGGAGCTGTTTTAGTAGTTGATGCCGCGCAAGGCATTGAAGCTCAAACATTAGCAAATCTTTATCTAGCTTTAGCCAATGACTTAAAGATTATTCCTGTAATCAACAAAATCGACTTGCCTAATGCTAATATTCCCAAGGTAAAAGAAGAGCTTATTAATGTCTTAGGTTTTAAGGAAGAAGAAATAATTTTATGTAGTGCTAAAACTGGCGAAGGTGTTGAAGATATCTTGAAGTCTGTTATAAACCGGATACCTCCACCAAAAATTGACACCAAAAGCCCTGCGAGAGCCTTAATATTTGATTCTTATTTTGATTCTTATCGCGGTGTGATTCTTTTGGTAAAAGTTGTCGATGGCACAATTTCAATTGGAGACAAAATAAAAATGCTAGCAACAAATGCAACATTTGAAGTTGTCGAATTAGGAGTCCACACCCCGGGCGTATTAAAGTATCAAACATTAAAAAGTGGGGAAGTAGGTTTTATCGCCGCCGCAATTAAAGATATTTCTCAAGTTTCCGTCGGAGATACAGTTACAACATTAAAAAATCCTGCTACTAAACCACTAGAAGGATATCAAGAAATGAAACCGATGGTGTTTTCAGGAATATTTCCAACTGAAGCTAATAAATATGAAGAATTAAAAGAGGCTTTAAATAAACTTAAACTTAATGATGCAGCTTTAAAATTTGAACCAGAAACTAGTGAGGCATTAGGGTTTGGCTTCCGTATTGGATTTTTAGGTTTATTACATATGGATGTAATTATTAGTAGAATTGAGCGGGAATTCAATTTAAATATTATTGCTACTAGTCCCAGTGTTGTGTATAAAGTAACATTAACTGATGGTAGTGTCATTGAAGTTGATTCGCCACCAAAAATGCCGGACCGAGCCAAAATAAGTGCTATTGCAGAGCCTTATATTTATACAAATATCATTGCCCCGTCCCAATATGTCGGACCTATAATGGAATTATGTCAAAGCAAACGAGGAATTTATAAGAGTATTGATTATATCGATGCAACTCGTATTAATGTCCATTATGAAATACCTTTATCGGAAATCGTCTATGACTTTTATGACAAGTTAAAAAGTACCACTAAAGGGTATGCATCATTTGATTATGAATTATGTGGTTACAAAGAAAGTAATTTAGTTAAAATGGACATACTACTTAATGGTGTAATAGTTGATGCCTTAAGCACGATTGTCCATAAAGACTTCGCTTACACTAAGGGTAGAGCAATAGTTACTAAACTTCAAAAATTAATTCCTCGTCAGATGTTTCAAATACCAATTCAAGCAAGTATTGGTTCTAAAGTAATTGCTCGAGAAAACATCAGTGCAATGCGGAAAAATGTTTTATCAAAATGTTACGGAGGTGACGTATCCCGTAAAAGAAAATTATTAGAACGTCAAAAAGAAGGTAAAAAAAGAATGAAAATGGTAGGCTCTGTTGAAGTGCCCCAAGAAGCTTTTTTAGCAGTTTTAGGAGATGAATAAAAATGACAAAAATGATGGAAAATTTATGTAAAATGTTCCCAGATCCTCAAAAGAGGATGTATGTAATTGAGCATGCAGCATTAACTTATGGGTTAACTTTAGATGATTTAAGTAACTTGTTAGGAATTGACGCAAATGAATTATTTAAATCTTTGCGTCATATGGATATTTATTCTGAAGAAAATCTTTTAAGAAGATGGCATATTCTACCTAATCTAGGAGAAAATCGTCAAGCAAAGTTTCAAGCTTTTTATCGTAACTTATATCAATGTTATTTATTGCGAAATAAAGAAGGCTTTGCTAAAAATTTAAGAGATATAACAGATTATTACTATAAAGCTTTAAAAGAAAAAATTAAGGCCCATGAAAAATTAACTGACGAAGAATTACTAATAATTCTTAAAAATCAGATTAAATATACTCGGAGTACAGTAGAAATTGCTGATGAACTGGGAATGGATCGGAATACTTATCGACGGAGAATTGCTAAAATATTAGAAGAACATCCAGAATATGCTGAAGAATATCAAGCTGTTCATCATTTCTATGTAATAAGAGATTCTATTGAGGAAAAATCAAGAAGATAATTATGGCTAAGGCAGTTTATATCCATATCCCTTTTTGTCGGAATATTTGCTCTTACTGTGACTTTTGCAAATTTATCTATAATGAAAAGTGGGTTGGAGCATATCTTACAGCATTAAGCCGCGAAATAAAAGACCGGTATATGGATGATAGAATTGAGACGTTATATATCGGGGGAGGAACACCATCAGCCTTAACAAATTCTGAATTATTGCGCCTTTTTAAAATATTACAAGTATTTAAATTAGATAAGTTGGAAGAATTTACATTTGAATGTAACCTTGAAGATATTAATGCAGATTTGCTAACCGTCCTTAAAAACAACCATGTTAATCGCTTAAGCATTGGCATTGAATCATTTAACCCAAAAAATTTAGATTTTTTAGAACGCCACGCAGATTTCTTAGATGCTCAAGCCAAAATAGAACTGTGTCATAAATATGGTTTTAACAATATCAATATCGATTTAATGTATGCTTTACCTAATGAAACATTAAAAGACTTAAAAAAGGATTTAACATATGTTTTAAAGCTAAATCCTACTCATATTAGCACCTATAGTTTAATAATTGAAAATCATACTAAAATAAAAAATAATAATGTTACTTATTTAGATGAAGAACTTGACTATGAAATGTTTTGTTATATTGAAAAAAGATTGAGTGGAGCAAATCATTATGAAATAAGTAATTTTGCAATTCCGGGATATGAATCCAAACATAATCTAGTTTATTGGAATAATGAAGAATATTATGGCTTTGGTTTAAGTGCCGCTGGTTATATTGATAGTATTAGATATAAAAATACTCAAAATTTAAAAGAATATCTTTTAGGAAACTATGTTTTTGAAAAAGAGATTTTGGGCAAAAAAGATAAAATGGATTATGAAATAATGCTAGGTCTACGGAAAAATACTGGTATTAATATAAATGAATTTTACGAAAAATATCAAGAAGACATTGAAAGTGTTTATAATTTAAAACCTTTATTAAAAAATAAAGATTTAATCAAGAAAAAAGGCCATATTTTTATCAATCCCGAAAAGGTTTATGTGATGAATGAAATATTAATTAAAATAATTTAAAATATTTGGTTAATACTATAACTGGGTGATAATATGCTAACTGACCTCGAAGTATTAAATGGTACACTTTCTCCAGAATTTGATATTTATAATGATATTTATTCAGTTACTATTGATGAAGATGTCGAAGAACTTGTAATCGATTATACTGTTGAAGATGGCTTTGTAGTTAATATCATTGATAACGATTCCTTAACTGCTGGAGAAAACGAAGTTTATTTACAAGTAATTCAAGGAGAAGAGATAAATACTTATACTTTATTAGTTTATAAAGAGGATTCTAAACCAGTTATAAATTATGAGCTTATACCCGAAGAAGTGGAAGTAGAAAAAGAAATGAACCCCTATACAGCTCCGATAATTATTATTAGTTGTCTTTTAATAATAATCTTCTTCTTTTGGATTTTATTTCATAAGAGAACTAAAAGCAAGTAAAAGTAACTTAAGAAATGAAGTTGCTTTTATTTTTTTCTATGTATTCTTAAAACTTTATGATAAAATAATCTTGGAAGTGGTAAAATGATAAAAGAATTTAAAAAATTTATTGCTCGAGGTAATGTTTTAGATTTAGCAGTTGGAGTTATCGTCGGTGGAGCTTTTTCTTCCATCGTAACTAGTTTAGTAAATAATATTTTTACCCCCTTAATTGGCCTTATCTTGGGGGGAGTGGATTTTTCTAATCTTTCCATAACATTTAAAGATACAGAAATTATGTATGGAGCGTTCATTCAAAGTGTTATTAACTTTTTAATTGTAGCTTTTTGTCTGTTTATTATTGTTAAATTTGTTAATCGCCTTACCCGTAAAAAAGAAGAAAAAAAAGAAGAGAAGAAAGATACTAGAAGTGCTGAATTAAAAGCGCTTGAAGAAATAAGGGATATACTTAAAAATGACATACAAAGCAAGTAATAATCTAGAAATTGAAGTAATAGTTAATAGGAAAAATAATAAAAATATTTATTTTCGTGTTAAAGAAGATTTAAAGTTATATGTTAATGCTCCCATGTTTTTAAGTTCTAATAGTATATTAAAATTAATTAGGGAAAATGAACAAGCAATTTTAAATATGTATGAAAAAATGGAAAGTAAGACCAAAGATGATGATAAATTTTGGTATTTAGGTAAAAAATATTATATTGAAATAAAAGAAGATATGGAAGAAGTAACACTAACTGATAAATATGTATATACCCCCTCGTTAAAAGAACTTGACATATTTTATCAAGAAAAAGTTGTAGAAATATTTACTAAAGAAGTAGATATTGCCAAAAAATGTTTTGCATCTCTTCCTGAGTTTACCTTAAAATTCCGTAAAATGCGAACAAGATGGGGTGTATGTAATGTCACTAAAAAAACAGTTACTTTAAATACTGAGCTTTTAAAAAAAGATATTGAATTATTAGATTATGTTATAATCCATGAATTATGTCATTTTTTTGAAGGTAATCACAGTAAAAATTTTTGGACTTTAGTAGGAAAAGCTTATCCTAACTATAAAGAAGCTAGAAAGAAATTGAGGTATTAAATGAATATAACTAGTTTACAAAATGATCATGTTAAATATTGGAATTCTTTAAAAGAAAAAAAGGTTCGAGATAAGGAAAGACGTTTCTTAATTGAAGGAGATCATTTGCTTGATGAAGCTCGTAAACAAAATTTAATAATTGAAACAATTAGTATTGTTGATCACAATGCCGATTACTTTGTAACCAAAGAAATAATGCATAAAATTAGTAATCAAGCCTCAATAAGCTATAATGCTGCCGTTGTTAGATTTATTCCTGAAGATAGCATCAGCGGTAATGTCATTATTCTAGATGGAATTCAAGATCCGGGAAACTTAGGAACTATAATTCGTTCTGCTATTGCTTTTAATTTTTCAACTATCATTTTGGGGAGTAATTGCGTCGATTTATATAATCCAAAAGTTATTAGAGCAACTGAAGGCATGATTTTTCATATCAATGTATTACGGCGAAACTTAGCAGAGTTTATTCCCACTCTTAAAAACTTAGGTTATAAAATAATTGGAACAGATGTCCAAAAAGGAATTGATATAAAAGATTTAAAAGTAGATAATATCGCTTTAGTTTTGGGTAGTGAAGGGCAAGGAATGAGTGCTGAAATTAAATCCATGTGTGATGAATTTGTCTATATAAATATGAATCAGGCTTGTGAATCATTAAATGTTGGTGTTGCTGCAAGTATATTAATGTATGAGGTAAATCATGAATGAATTAGTATGTGTTGGCAAGGTTATTAATTTTTTTAGTATCAAAGGTGAATTAAAAATCCTTAGTGATTTCGATAAACAAGATTTAGCTTTCAAAATAGGAATGGATGTTTTGATTAAAGAAGAATGGTTAAAAATAACCAGCATAAGAAGACATAAAAATTATATATTAATTCGGGTAAATAATTTAAATGATATTAATTTAATAACTAAGTATATTGGTTTTAACATATATGTAAAAAAAATAGATCTTAATCTAAAAAATGATGAATATTTATTAGAAGATTTAATTGGGGCTAAAGTAATTGAAAATAATGAATTCCTAGGAGAAGTCATCGATGCTTATATTGCTACAGGCTCTAATTACGTACGAGTTTTAAAAGATAATATTGAATTTTTAATTCCTTTAGTAGATGCTTATATTAAAAATTTTGACAAGAACACTAAAACATTATATACAACTAATGCAAAAAACTTAATTATTTAGTATAATAAACTTATTGGAGGTGACTTATGCAAATAGATATATTGACGCTTTTTCCAAGTATGGTTGAAGGATTCTTAACTGAATCAATTATTAAAAGAGCAATTTCTGCTAACCTAGTTAAGATAAATGTCGTTAATTTTCGCGATTATTCACCTCTTAACAATAAGCAAGTCGATGATACGCCTTATGGAGGAGGCGCAGGAATGCTTATTCGATGTGAACCAATATTTGAGTGTTTAGACCATTTAAAGACTAAAGATTCTCATGTGATACTCCTTTCTCCAGAAGGATCAACTTATAAGCAAAAAAAGGCTCAAGAACTCACTAAGTATAAGCACTTAATCTTAATTTGTGGCCATTATGAAGGCTTTGATGAACGTATCAAAACAATTGTTGATGAAATTATTAGTGTTGGAGATTTCGTCTTAACTGGTGGTGAGATACCCGCCTGTGCTATAGTTGATTCAGTAGTTCGTTTGCTTCCTGACGTAATAAATAGTGATTCTTTAGAAAGCGAATCATTTACTAATAATTTACTTGATTATCCACAGTATACTAAGCCAAGTGAATATCGAGGCTTAAAAGTGCCAGACATTTTAATAAGTGGCAATCATCAAAAAATTGCTGAATATCGGCATAATGAACAATTAGCTAAAACAAAAAAATTAAGACCAGATTTGCTAAAGGAGAATCAAGATGAATAGTTATATTTTAAAAAATGATACTCATGAGAAAAAAGTTTTATTATATAAAGAACAAAATAGTTATTCATTTACTCCGAAAAAAAGTTATCGGCATATAAAAAAAATAACTGTTTTAGATGAAAAAATGACTTCATCTTTAATGGAAGATAAAATATTACGAGCTTATAATCGCTTACTAAAGCTTATTTATGCTTTAGTTACTGCTGGAGATGAAACAACTAGTGGTGATGTCCTAGCGGCTTATACTGAATTAGATCGTATTAGAAATATTTTGTTATATAAATATAATAATTATTTAAAAAAAGAATTTATCAAAAAAGTTCTTACTAAACTTAATGCTTTAGAAGTAGAATTGAAAAAAGTTCATGTTTTAGAATTAACTGAAGAAATTGAAGAAGAAAGAGGGAAAAGTAGATAATGCCAAAATTAGATAAGAAAAAAACAATATTAACAGGAATAGTTTTAATTATTGCTGTTGTAGCAATATTTATTTATTGGAACTTTTTTAGAACATTTACGGTAACATTTAATGTCCGTATTGGAGCAGGAATTCAAGCCCAAGAAGTAAAAATTGGTGATACGGTCACAAAACCAGCAGATCCTACTGCTGATAGCTATACCTTCTTAGGTTGGTATGTCGATGGTGAAGAATATGATTTTAATACCCCAGTTGAAGGTAATTTAACAATTACGGCAAAGTGGCAAGAAAATTAAAATTTATGTCAAGTAATGTATTTCATCTTGTTATCTAATATTACTTTTGCTAAAATAATGTTTAGGATGCGAGGAAAATATATAAATGCAAGAAAATAAAATTAAAACTATCGGAAAGGTAGTAGTTTTAGTAGCTCTAACACTACTATATTTTACAAGCCTTTTAGCATTTTAAAAAAACACTTAAATATAATTTATTAGGTGTTTTTTTTATGAAGTTTATTGCTCATCGTGGACTATGGAATAAAGAAGTTAAAGCTAATTCTTATAAAGCCATTTATAATGGTTTAATGAGTGATTCATACATTGGTATTGAAACAGATATTAGAGTTACCAAAGATGGTATATTTATTATTTATCATGATGCTTTATATAAAGGTATACTGGTAAAAAATACAATGTACAAAGATATAAAAGGTGCTGCTTGTAAATTAGAATCTATCTTAAAGATAGATAGTAGTAAAATATTTTTATTAGAGATTAAAGATTTTGATATGAATGTAAATAAGTTTTTAAAAATATTAAATAAATATAAAAGAAATATTATGATTATGTCTTTTGATACCAAAGTAATAGAAAAAATAAAAAAGATAAGTAAAAAATATAAGCTGGGAGTATTAAATTATATTTTAAATAGTGATAGTAGTTATAACTTTGATTTTATTTGTTTACTTGATGCTATAAGCAATAATTTGGTAATTGAAAGTTTAAAAAAAAGAAATATTGATGTACTAATATATGGAACAATTAACCCTAATAAAAATCTGACATACATCATTGATGACATAAAATATCATAAGACAAATCCAATCTGATATCACTTTGATTACTTTTAAATATTAAGTAATTTTTTTTATAATTAATTTATAGTACAGTAAGTAGTTTTTACAATTTTTTAATTATAATACATAATTCGACAAGATAATTTTTACTTGTTTGTTATACTGTATTTAATGTAGGGAAGGATTGATTGTTATGTCAACTACAACCCGTCGCAAGCAACGGGGCTTGTGTGCAGTTATAATAAATGTTACACATCTATTATAACTGCACATGATACCTTAACATCATACGATATTTTTATGGACAACTTTGAGAAATTTTGCTATGATAATAATGAAGTAGAGAAGTATAGATATATACTTATGCTAAATAAAACGGAAGAAGAATTAGCAAGTTTTTATTCGGAAGATGAGATAATAAAGGAGTATGGTGAAGCGTTGATGAAATATAGTGAAAAAGGATTTATTTATCCATATACCCATGATGAAGAACAAAAAATGATACACAATACGGAAAAGAAGCTAGCTTATGATGAAGGTGTTGATGCTGGAATTGAGCAAACTAAAATAGAAATGATAAAGGGCTTAAAAGATAAGTTATCTGTTGAAGAGATAGCAGATGTTGCCAAATTAAGTATTGAAAGAGTAAAAGAAATAATTAATAGTAATAATTAAAACTGATAAATGTGTCAAGCTAATTGATAGTTTATCAGTTTTTTGTGCAAAAAGTTATAATTATTTAGTTATTTAGTGTATAATTATATTAAAGGTGATTAAATTGAAGATTATCGTTTCAGCTGGAGGTACTGGTGGTCATATTTATCCGGCCTTAGCTATTATAAAAAAGTTTCAAGAAAAAGAAAAAAACTTAGAAGTTTTATATATAGGTACTCATGATAGAATGGAAAAAGATATTGTGCCAAAGATGGGAATAAAATATGAAGCTATTGAAATATATGGTTTTAGTAAGACAAAAATAATTAGAGATTTTAAAAATTTGTTTTTAATCAGGAAAGCTATTAAAAAATGTAAAAATATTATGGAAGAATTTAAACCTGATGTTGTAATTGGTGTTGGTGGCTATGTAACATATCCAGTTATTAGAGCTGCCCATAAATTAGGTATTAAAACATTCATTCATGAACAAAATAGCATCGCCGGCAAGAGTAATATAACGCTAGCTAAATATGTTGACTTAGTTGGAGTATCTTTCAAAAACTCTAAAGATTATTTTAAAACTGCTAGGAAAGTAGTTTATACAGGTAATCCTTGCGGAGAAAATGCCTTAAGTGTTCCTAAAATATCCAAAACAACTTTAGGATTTAAAGAAAGTGACAAATTAATAATTATTGTTGCAGGATCCCTTGGTAGTAGTACTTTTAATGAAAAATTTAAAGCTTTCTTACAAATCGTCGGTAAGGAAAATTATAAAATATTATATGTAACTGGTAAATCTTATTATGAAGATTTTGTTGCCAATACCGTTTTTCCTAAAAATGTTAAAGTAGTACCATACTTTGATAATTTATCTGGCTTAATGAAAGATGCTTATTTACTTATAAGTAGGGCAGGAGCTAGTACTATTAGTGAAATACTTGCTTTAAAAATACCTAGTATTTTAATACCTAGTCCCTATGTTGCTGGTAATCATCAATACTATAATGCCCTAGATTTAGTCAATATGCATGTTGCTGAATTACTCGAAGAGAAAAATCTTACAACAGATTTAATTCAAGTATCAATAAATGAGTTAGTTAATAATCAAAAATGTTATAATGAATTAAAAAACAATTTAGAAAAATTAAATTTAAAGGAATCATCAACAATTATATATGAAGAAATTAAGGAATTGTTAAAATGAATGAGTATGGCGAAGTTTATGAAAATGTTGATTTAAAAAAATATAATACTTATGGTATCGGAGGTATTTCTAAATACGTTGTTTTTCCAAATAGTGTAGATGATTTAAGAAAACTATTAGAATATCTAAATAGTAATAATATTCCTTGGTATATCTTAGGTAAAGGCTCTAATGTTATTTTGCCTGACGATAATTTTGAGGGAGCCATAATAAAATTAGATAAATTGAATAGCTATAAAGTTGAAAATGATATTATAACAGTTGAAGCTGGTATTTCCCTAAGTGTATTTATTCAAAATCTTCTTAAAGACGGTTATACAAATTATGCTAATTTATTCGGTATTCCTGGCCTTCTTGGAGGAGCTATTATTGGTAATGCCGGAGCATATGGAACAAGCATTTTTGATAATCTATTATCAGTTACCATAATTGATTCTGAAAATAAAATAAGGGATGTTGCTAAGGAAAACATTGATTTTTCTTATCGCTATACTGAATTTAAAAATAAAAAAATTATTATTGTAGAGGCACAATTTCAAGGAATTAAAGGTGATGTTTTAGTTGCCAAAAAAGAAATTGCTGATAATTTAGCTAAGAGAAAAAGTACCCAGCCTTTAGAATATAAAAATGCCGGTTCAGTATTTAAAAATCCTCCAGATATGGCTGCTGGAAAGTTAATTGAACAAGCAGGCTTAAAAGGTACTTCAATCGGTGGAGCTAAAGTGTCCTTAAAACATGCTAATTTTATAATAAATTTTAATAATGCTAAAAGTCGTGATATAATAGATTTAATTGAACTAATAAAAAGGGAAGTTCATAAAAAGTTTAATGTAGAATTACAATTAGAACAAATACGTGTTATTTGGTGATGTTATGGAAGAAAAGAAAGTAAAACGAAAATTAAATAAAAAAGCTATATTGGTTATTTTATTAACATTATACTTAATTATAATGGCTTTTTATTATTGTTTTACTTTGCCTATCAAAAATATTGTTATTAAGGGAAATAACTTAGTAAGTGATAGTGAAATTATTACAGCTGCAGGAATTGAAAATTATCCAAGTATATTTCGGACAAACTCTAAAAATATTGTTAAAAAAGTAACAAACCTGGATCTTATTACTGATGCAAGTGTTAAAAAAAGTCTTTTGGGAACCATTACTATTACCGTAACTGAACCAAGTCCTCTTTTTTATAATGCTTTAAATAATAAAATAGCTTTAGCAGATGGTAGTGAAGCTGAAATACCAAATTCTTTATTAGGTCTACCTACATTAATAAATTATGTTCCTAGTGATATTTATGAAAATTTGATAAATAAATTATCGACAATAGATAGTGATATTGTTTCTCTTATTAGCGAAATTGAATATAGTCCGGATGTCAAAAATGATGTAACAATTAATGATAGTCGCTTTATTTTAAAAATGAATGATGGTAATTTAGTCTATATTGATTTAGTTAACTTTGCTAATTTAAATCGTTACAAAGTAATCTATTCCAATTTAGACGAAAAAGGAATTTTACATTTAGATGGGGTTTATTCCGGAAGCGATTCAGATACTATTATTTTCACTTCTTTTGCGGCTTTAGAAAATAAAGAAAACAGTGAAGCAGGTGAGGAAAATGAATTATCAGAATAAAATGATGGAAATAATTAATAGCTTAGATTATCGCCCTAAATTATTACTTCATAGTTGTTGTGGTCCTTGCTCTACAACCGTATTATCTATTTTAGTTAAATATTTTGATATTACAGTTCTTTATTATAATCCTAATATCGAACCATTCGAAGAATATCTTCATCGCAAAGAAGAACAAATTAGATTTATAAAAGAACTTGCTGATAAGCATATAGAATTTTTAGATTGTGACTATGCTAATGCAGATTTTAGATCCTCTGTAGTAGGTTTAGAAGGTGAAAAAGAAGGTGGAGCTCGCTGTGCAGTATGCTTTAAATTGCGCTTAGAATATACTGCGAGGCTTGCTAAAGAAAAAAAATATGATTATTTTGGGACAACTCTTACAGTAAGTCCTCATAAAAATAGTGAGGTCATAAATAAATTAGGGGCTTTATTAGAATCCAGTTATGGTGTAAAATATTTATATAGTGATTTTAAGAAAAAAGACGGTTATAAAAAAAGCATTGAATTAAGTAAAAAATACAATTTATATCGTCAAAATTATTGCGGTTGTGAATTTGGGAGAGTTGATTTATGATTGAAGTAATAGAATATTGTGGTTTAATTTTATGGCTTATATATCTTATATTGTTAACAAATAGAGAAATAAGTCGTAAAATTAAATATGAAAATGAATATACTAAAGAGTTAATTATAAAAAAGCCATTTCATTTAATTAGAATTGATAGTTTATTTTTTCTAATAGTTTATTTAATATATAATAATTTTGCTGATAATCGAGTTTTACCATATCTATACTTGATAATTGTGTTAACAAACATTGTCTATGTTTTATATGATATATCTGATAACTACAAAGAAATAAAAATAAGCTTGCAAAAAGAATATATTTATTATTTAGGGGTTATAGTATTATTAGTAGTAGCTGGATTATATCTATTTATAACTCGTAATCTATTTAATACGTGCACACTTACTTTGGTATTAAACTTATTTGTTCCAATCTATATTTGGCTTGTAAAGATTCTAAAAAAGAAACAATAAATCTTGATTTTTTAAGTTAATAATGCTATTCTTAAATTGAAGAATTAAGAAGGGAAAAAAGGAATAATTATGCATAAGAAGACACGAAATATTTTAATGATTATTTATATTTTAGTTTTAATAGCTGTTGTATCAGGTGCAACATTTGCTTATTTTTCGGTGCTTCAAGTATCTAATGTTGCTCCAACTGCTAAAGCTCAAACTGCAACAACTGAGTGGCTATTATTTAATACTGGTGAAGAGATTAATATTACAGCAACTGAAGAAAATTTTGGAAGCGGTATGGGTAGTTTAACAGGAACAACATTTGCCAATGTCTTATTAAGAACAAGTAATAGTGCTGTTCCAGTAAGTCATAATTATGATCTTTTTTTAGAAATAACTGCTAATGAATTTATCTATTCAACACCAACGAGAAATGCTGAACTTCTATTAACTGTTAGTGATCCAGATGGTAATGAATTAACACATATTGATGGCTTAGATTATGTAACAGTAGGGGATATATCAGGGTTTGATATAACAGAGAAAACTGGCAGATTCTACATAGCAGAGGGTTATGAAATAACTACAGATACAGTAGTAGAACAAACATGGAATATTGAAATAACTTTTGTTAATTTAGATAGTGATCAACAAGCAAATACTGGTAAAAATTTTGCAAGTATTTTACAAGTTGAAAGATCATCAATTTAGGGGGAATTATGGCAGATAAAGAATATATAGTCAAGGAAATAGAAAAGCTTTTGGTGGCCGAATATCGGCAAAATCATCCTGAAGCAACCGCTTATACTGATACTGAAATAGCTATGATGAATCCTGTTTCAGAATTGGATATTGAGCTTTATTTGTCTAGACAATTAATGCTTTTACAAAAAGAAATTGCTTTTTGCCAAAAAGAATATTTAGAAAATAGTGAAAAAATAAGTGCTAAAGACACTTTTCCAGAAGAAAGAAGTGAATTAAGAAGTGAAAATGCTTCATTAGTCCGGAAAATCAAAGTGTTAGAATCGCAAATGATTACAATTAATCAAGAATTAGGTGATTATCGAGATGCCTCAAGAAGCCGTTAATTTTTTAATATATTTAGACAAAGAATTAAATTTTTCTGCCAACACTATTAACAGCTATCGCCAGGATTTAGCTGCCTTTTTTTCTTTTCTTACGAAAAACAATATAAATTACTTAAATATTAATCGGTATGATATTAGGGCTTTTTTAAAACATCTAGATGACTTAAAACTTAAAAACAGTACAATCGCTCGAAGAATAAGTGCAACCCGGAGTTTTTATAATTACTTAGTTAATATAGGTAAAATTACAAATAATATTTTTAACAATATTCATAATCCTAAAATAGAAAAAAAGCTTCCCAATTATTTAAGTTATGATGAGCTAGCCAAAATACTAGACCATATTGATTTGACTACTCCAACGGGAGTTCGTAATCGTTTACTAATTGAAATGTTTTATGCAACAGGATGTCGGGTTAGTGAAATTATTAATATTCAAAAAAAAGATATCAATATGCAAAATAAAACTATAAGAATTATGGGGAAGGGAAGTAAAGAAAGAATCGTTTATTATGGAGACTATGCTGAAATCTATTTGCATAAGTATTTGCATAGCAACTATGCTAATGACAGTAAATATTTATTTTTAAACGATAGACATGATAAGATGAGTATCCAAGATGTTGAAAGTATTATCAAAAAAATAGTCTCTGACTTATCTTTGAAAACTCATGTAACCCCGCATACTTTGAGACACACATTTGCAACTCATTTGCTAAATAATGGGGCTGATATCAAAACCGTTCAGGCGCTTTTAGGGCACTCCAGTCTCAATACCACTGGAATCTATACGCATGTCTCTAATGAACGTATTAAAGAAATTTATTTAAAAACTTTTAAAAGATAAAAAGGAAAATATGAATTTTAAGGTTATATATATAAGTGAAGGACAAGATAGTCTCTTCAAAATAGTATGATATAATGATAAAGAGGTAAATATGGAAAATGTTTTAGAATGTAAAAAATTATGTAAGTCATTTGGTAAAAAGCAAATATTAAAGGATGTTTCATTTAGCATTGATAGTGGTGATATCCTAGCTTTTATTGGACCAAATGGTAGTGGTAAAACAACTACAATAAAACTAATACTAGGTCTTCAAAAAATAGATAGTGGTTCTGTTACAATTAATGGATATGATATAACTAATGATTATGTAAAAGCTATTGCTAAAGTTGGCTCAATAGTAGAAAATCCAGATTCATATATGTATTTAACAGGTTATCAAAACTTAAAATTAGTAGCTAACTGCTATCCCAATATTACCCCTAGTCGTATCATGGAATTAGTTACTTATGTTGGTTTAGAAAAAAGTATCCATGAAAAAGTTAGTAAGTATTCTTTAGGAATGCGCCAAAGATTAGGGATTGCCCGGGCATTGTTAAATGCTCCAGATCTTTTAATTTTAGATGAACCAACTAACGGGTTAGATCCGGAAGGCATTAAAGACTTGCGAAATCTTTTAAAAAAACTTGCATCAGATGGTATGGGAATTTTGATATCTAGTCATAATCTGGCTGAACTCGAAAGTTTTTGCAATAAAGTTTGTATCATTAATAAAGGTAATATTGTTGAGGCTAAATCGATTAAAGATTTTAAGAAAAACGAAAATCGAGTTTTATTTAAAGTAAGTACCACAGCTGACTTACCAATTAAAGGTGCTAAAGAAATAAAAAAAGAGAGTTTTATTGTCAATGCCGGACCTGAAGAAATAGCCAAAATTATAAAAACTTTAGTCAAAAATAAAATCGATATATATGAGGTTCGCCCAGAAGAATTAACTTTAGAAGAAGCCTTTTTGCAAAAGACTGGGGGTAAGAAGCATGATTAATTTAATAAAAAATGAAATTTACAAAATATTTCATAAGCTAAGCACTTATATCGTTTTAATTATAGCTCTTTTATTTGTTATTTTAACAAATGTTATTTATCGTGAGTTTGATGATTTCGGAACTGTTGAAACACTTAGTGAAATAGATATAAATGAAGTTAACAATTACATAAATAATTATAATCCCGAAACTGACAGCATAGAAGATTATGCTTATAATTTAGCTCTTTTAGATAGTTACAATCTGTCTAAAAACTATAGCTCAGATAGTTGGGAGTACAACGTGTTTATGACAAAGTATTTGGAACTTAATACAGAATATTATATTTTAATGCATAGTGATAATCCAGATGAAGAAAAAATTGCTAATTTAAATAAATCGATGTTGGCCATTTTGCAAGCGGTTTATCAAAGTGATTGGCGGTATTTTGTATCCTTAGAACAAAGTGAGCTAGAAATGCTAATTGCTAGTTATGATGAATCCTTAGAAATTGCTAATTTAAGTAATGATGATAAACTTAATTATAATAAGCAAAAATACATTGCTGAAGAAGAGCTAGAACTTCTAAATTATCGCTTAGAAGAAAATGTCCCTTATGGAAACGATTATTTAAATACTGCCATTAACAATATCGAAAATAATCTTTATACTATGGCTGATTATATGTATGATTTAGATTCACCAAGAGAAACATATGCAGCTGCATTAAAGACTTATCACGAAAACAAGTATATATTAGAAGAAAAAATCGATACTAATGATAGTAGCACTTTACGTAGTGTTATTATGAATTTTTATAATGAATATGCATTTTTAATTATTGTTTTTATAATCATGATAGCTGGAAGTATTGTAAGTGATGAATTTTCTCGTGGAACCATAAAGTCTCTCTTAACAATCCCACATTCTCGTAGTAAAATTCTTTTAGCTAAATATCTAACAGTTATATTGCTAATCCCTTTTATTATTTTATTTTTATTAGTTTGTGAGTTACTAATCGGAGGCTTACTTTTAGGATTTGACTCTTTAAGCATCCCAGCTGTAGTTTATAATATAGCTCATAATGGCGTTGATATTTTAAACGTATTTAGTTATTTTGGACTTTATACATTAGCTAACCTACCAGAGTTATTATTGCTTACTACTTTAGCATTTACTTGTTCTATCATTTTAAACAATACCGCCTTTGCAGTTGCTATAACTTTTTGTGGGATGATTGCTTCCCAAATAATTAATGGCATTGCCATTTCCTATGATATTAAAGTTCTTGATTATTTTGTAACAACTAATTGGGATTTCACAGTCTTTTTATTCGGTGGGTCATCTCCATTTGGCTTAACAATAGCTCACGGAGTAATGGTTTGTTTAACGTATTTAATTTTAATGTTACTAATTGGTTTTGCAATATTTACTAATAAAGATATCAAAAATGTTTAAAGAAGGAGTACTATGAAGTATAAATTAAAAAACAAAAATATCCTAACTAATATAATATTATGTTTAATTTTAATAATTTCCATTGTTTTAGCTTTTGCTTCAACTTTTTACATGAAAAGTTTAGCAACTGACACCAAATTAAATTCTACAAGTGTTATTAAAACAGATAAAAATATTGTAAGAAGTTCTAAAATAGATAATTATATTTCTTCTTTAGAAAATGAATCTCTAGTAGAAGAAATAAATATAAAAAAAGAACTTACTTCGGTTTTAACCAGCAAAGATAATAAATATCAAAGTAAAATATTTAATTATGAAACTGGGGAAGAACTAAGCATTGATGATTTACTTAAAGAAGATAAGAAAGAAGAATTTTGGAATAAAATAACAGAATTAGTTTATTTGAAATACCCTAACTTTATTGCTGATGTCATTAGCAAAAACGATCGAGAAAATGTTTACTTTTTAAAAGATAATGAATTAATCATTTATTATTATGATTATGAAATTACTCCTTCTTTGAATGAAGATATTTTCCTTACTGTAAATTATAATGAAATAAAGGATTATTTAAATATTAATGTCGATTTGGATAGTTTTTATAATAATGAAGATGGCTCTGTAATAAACACTAATAAAAAATTAGTGGCTATTACTTTTGATGATGGACCGGGCCCATATACAAATAAATTGCTTGATATATTGAACGCCAATAAAGCTCATGCTACATTTTTTATGCTAGGTAATAATTTAGAAAAATATCGCAGTGTTGTTTTAAATGTTTATAATTCTGGTAATGAAATTGGCTATCATTCTTATGCTCACACTAATTTTAAACGACAAGATATAGCTACAATTAAATCGGAATTAGACCAAAGTAATGCGATATTAAAAAACATCACCGGAACAACATTCAGTTTAATTAGGCCACCGTACGGGTCCATAAATAATGAGATTAAAGAGGCGATAGATGTTTCATTTATCCTTTGGAGTGTCGATACCGAAGATTGGCGACATAAAGATAGTGAGTATCTTCTTAACTATGTACTAGAAAACATTTATGCTGGAGCTATAATTTTATTTCACGATATTCATGCTACTAGCGTTGATGCTATGACCAAAATATTACCATATCTTTATGCAGAAGGGTATCAAGTAGTTACTGTTTCCGATTTAGCTAAAAACTATAATGTTACCTTAGAACCTCATAAAGCTTATCGTTATTTTAAATAAATCCAATTTCTTCGATATCTCTTTCAGATATTGCTTCAACTAGATAAATTATTCCCCCAATCAAGAAAAGTAAAGCAGCAATTAGCTGTAAAAAAGTATTGCGATATTTTTCGTTATTAAAATTTTTTTCCATATTGTTTAAGTCTTGGGTAAAAAGTAAAACAAAATATAAATAAATAAAAAAAGCCACTAAAAAAAGGATTATATTAATTGTTTTACTTTTTTTGTATGCTACATTACTATTGTTTAAAACATATTCTCTTTCTAATTTGTTAGAAAAAATAGCAAAAGCTGCAATAAAAAAATATATAATCCAAATAAAATCTTCGTTCTTCAATCGCTTTAAACGAGCAAACACATCCATGTTAAATATTATGCATTTAAACAATTATTTGTACCGTTTATTGCTTAACATATAATCATTAATATTCCTAACTATAATATAATGTCTACCCCAGGCAAAAAGCCCAGCAAACGCCACTAAAAAAGCAGCAAATACATAAACTGAAACATTATTATTACCTAAAATATTATCAATTATTAAATAAATTGCAAAACCTAATAATAAAACACTATAAATAAGTAATCTATTCAAACGCTTCTTTAAAGAGTTTCCAAACTCCGTTTTAAAATATTCATTACGAGCTTTCCTTTTTATTTCTTTACTAGCTCTTTGATATTTATTTTTTGGCATCTAATCACTCCTAACATTTATATATTTATTCTACCATAAATTTCAAAATTATGATAGAATAATGTTTTGAAAGGAGCGTATATTATGCATACATTTTTATTAAGCTACCGTATTAAACTTAGTTATGAGATATTGTCCCAAGATACATTTTATTACTTTTTAAATAACGAATATTCTAAAGATGAATATGATTATGAAATAAGAGATGTTTATGGCAATATTTGTAAACCTTTTTCCAATTCTTCCTTGAAGCCTCAAGATTGCTTTGAAAACACTTTGATAATCACCCATGACACTCCAGTGAATCCTAAAGATGCCCTAAATGGTGAATTTGAATTTTATGGGGATTTATATTTTCGCAGTTATTTCATTAGTTCTTATATTATTTGTGAAAGCGCAGAAACAGATACCCTTTATATTGTCAAATACGATTCGTCTTCTGTTTTATTATTAGAATCTTATTTACCAAGCCTAATGCAGAAATTTATGGCTGTTTGTCAAGAAATGTATGATTTTGAAGATTTATCTTATAAAATAAAAAGTCAAACAATCTCCGAAGATGGCAAGGTAGTCAAGGTAAAACTTGATAATTTCTATCAATTAAAAGAAAATAAAGACGAAAAAGCAGCTAAATTAAATCGCATTTTTCCATCTTAAGATATTGTATAATAATCTTAATTTTGATAGAATTATTTCAAGGAGTAGAGAATGAAGAAGTTAGGGATAATTTTACTTATATTAGCATTAGCAGGTGGTTGTTTTGGTATTTATTATTATTTTACAAACAGCGATAATAGTACCAATTTGGCAGAAATTAAGGAAGGATGGCATATTGAAGTCGAAAACGACTATATCAATATTCGAAAGACTGCTAGTGCTACCGCTGACATTTTAGGTGAAGTAAAAAAAGGCGAAATTTACAAAGTCTTAGATGTTGAGGCTGTCGGAGATACTCAGTGGTATAAAATTGAATATGATAAAGGTAAATATGGATGGATTTTCAACTCAAACAGCAGTGATTATTTAAATGATTATAATAATCCTGAAGATATTGCTTATCCGACCTTAAAATTCTTTGAAAGCACGTATTATGTCGATAGTATCGAAGATATTAATTATGATCACCTTGAAGTTGAAGATGATAAACCTGGTGTAGAAGTAGAACACAAAGTTTATCATGAAGTAGATGCAAGTAATGGCAAAGATCAATATTGGATTTTATATACTGCAACCGATGCAGTCGGTAAAAGTGTGTCAAAAGTTCAAAAAATTGAATTTAATGAGCGTCCCAGTGAAGATCAAGTTTATGCCTTTTCCGAGCTAAAACGTTAAAATTACCTTTCCTTTTCTAAAAAAGTATGTTATACTTAATGCGTACTTTAAATTTTGTCTCCTTAGCTCAGTTGGTAGAGCAACTGACTCTTGATGTTCACATTGGGAGCGTGTTATAGTAATATAACAATGAAAATCGAGCAAAAACGGTGAACGCTGAAATGCCAATGCCGTGCTAACTTAATAAATTGCGTAAGGTTATTAAGTAGTGTAACGCATAGAAGTTGAATAAATATAATACTTCCACGAGTGTTCGACAACCTAAATGGTTGATAAGATATGCTGACCTACATAGAATAAGTAATATGTAGAAATATTAGATAAAAAACTAATATGGTAACAAATTGTAATCAGTGGGTCTAGGGTTCGAATCCCTAAGGGGACACCATTAAGTGTTTTAAGTCCAGCTTGTTGGACTTTTTTTCTTGGAATAATTGCCAAATAAATGTCAAGTATTCTAAATATTTTTGGTAAATTTTCCAATATACTTTATAATTATAATTAGGTGAGAGTATGAAAGCTTTTAAAAACATTTTACTTATCACTATTGTTGTCTTAATTATTTTGGTATTGGTTTTAATTGGTTTAAAACCAGTTATATTAAGTAAAAAAGATAATGTTAAAGAACTTTCAGCCCCTGCAATAATTGAACTAGGAGTAACACCTCAAACTAATAGTCAAAATGTTTTAATAGCAAATAATAATATTTATATTAATTCTGGGGGTACGTATAATATATCAGGTATTTTGCAAAATGGCACAATTTTTATAGATACTTTAGATGAGGTGACTCTAAATTTTAATAGTGTTACTTTAGTAAATGAACAAAATTGTTTAATAGACAATCGTAAATCTACTAAAATAGTATTGAATCTTGCTGAAGACAGCACTAATATTTTAAGTGATGGTATTTCTTCTATAGGAGCAATAAAATCAATCGGGGATGTGTATTTAGAAGGCGATGGCACTTTGCTTATCTATGGCAATAAAGAAAATGGAATTGATATTACTGGTGGGAATTTAATTATTAGTAATGTTTCATTATATGTAATGGCTCAAAAATCAGCATTTGATGTTTCTGGAGAAATACTAATAAATAGTGGAACTATTTTAGGTTTTGGCAATACTGGAATCCAGATTCCCAGTAATATGTCCAAACAAAATACGATGTTATTTAACTTTGCAAATACATTTAAAGAGAATACGATATTTTCTTTAGTAGATAGTAGTAATATTTCTATATTAGATTTTGCAAGTATTCGTGACTTTAAAACATTAACGCTAAGTACTCCAAATTTAATAAATGGTAGATATAAACTATTAAAAAATACTACTTGTCAAAAAATAAACAGTGGTTTTGGACGAAATTGTCAAATAGATAGCGGCGAAGAAGTAATTATAAATATTACTAATTCTTACATAGTTGATGATAAATGGAACTGGTACGGATCGATGGATAATGTAATTAATTATAATAAGGAAATTATAGGTTAAAATATATTTACAAACGACATTATTTATAGTATAATCTAATTGCATTTGGCAAAAAAGAAAATTATTTTTAAAAAATGTAGGTTTGTCAAACATAAGTGACAGAGTCAC
>ULMP01014183.1_pt1 | contig 25902 bp, 19 predicted proteins | sample 1951681 | NCBI WGS metagenome assembly ULMP01 (sample SAMEA4835553, study PRJEB28245) | human gut metagenome | biome: gut microbiome; material: fecal sample | place: Denmark | collected 2008 | reverse complement strand
GAGCGCCTTGGCTTCCGTCAGGTATAAAAGGCTACCGATGCCGATAGGCTGTTTGTTGCCGCTCGGTTTGGGGAATCCTAAATAATAAACTACACTCGTAGAGCCCTTGGCAAGATGATTTCGGACGCGGTTTCGATTACCGCCATCTCCACCAAAAATAAAAGAGTACCCTTGTGGTGCTCTTTTATTTGTGCTGTGGAATGTAATCGAAACAGCCGTTAAGAAAACAGTCCGGTGGACTGTTTTTAGGCGCGGCGTGTCGGCGAGCGCAGAAGCGAGCCGAGCGATTACCGCCATCTCCACCAACAAAGAATAATCCGAAACTTGTTATCATCGGTAACAGTTTCGGATTTTCTGTTTATATATACACAAGGCAGGCTTTTGTTGCATACTTTAAAACATATATTGATGATTTAAAAGACAAGTATGATAAGGTATATCTTGTTCGCAATGAACGTCAGCTTGCAATCTATTCATTTGACGGCGGTGAACGCTTTGAGCCGGATTATCTTCTTTTCCTGCATACACAAAGAAATGATAGTTATGAGCAACTACAAGTTTTTATTGAACCAAAAGGAGCACATCTTATCGACAAAGATCATTGGAAAGAGGATTTTCTTTTACAACTTGAATCTAAAGCAATCCCTGTAACAAAATTTGCAGACGACAACAAATATAAAATTTGGGGGTTCCATTTCTTAAACAGAGATGAGCGCTCTGTTGAATTTGATAATGATATGATAAAACTATAAAACAATTTACCGGTGATAACAGGTCTTAGTGTGTCCCTAACGAAGCGTTTGGCAGCATAGACACCCAAACACATTGTCTCCTGTTATTCATAATAAAGCAAAAGGAGCCTATTTGGACTAACTGCTTTGTGTTATGAATCTGGCAATTAAATTAAACCACAGCATTCTGATTTTTGTATGCTGTGGTTTTTAATATAAATTGTTTTTTGCTAAATTTAGGTATCAAAATAAATTTATTGTAATTATCCATACTATATGATAAAATAACTGTGTAAATGAGTGATACAATGTCCTCGATTGAAACAAAAAGAACGACTGCAATCAAAGTTGCAGATGCGTTGAATAGCATTGAAGGCGTGCCTGTATCAGCCTTTGCAAAGGAGTTCTCTGCAAAATGGGCAAAAGGCGAAATTACAGGTGCAGATATGAAAGCTGCTCTTATAGCAAAACATAAGAAAATATCATAGGTGAGTTTATGAACGATTTGTACTTGATTCCTAACAGTACAGTCCTCAAAAACCTACTTGGCATAACAACTGAAAAAGAGCTTGATTTGGCAGAGGCTGAATTATCTCGTGCAAACATGATGCTGCTGTATGAAAATGGCTTTAGTGATTTTTCATCCGGCGGCTTTTATTTTGGCAAGCCTTGGTGAACATTCGGAATATGAGCATTTGGAAAAAATATTGCTTGATGCAATTTGTATCGAGCCTGTTGAATATGCGAATGGCGATATGGAATCTAAAGATAAAACAGATAAGTACGAAAAATACAAGTCGAAAAATTACACTCCGATTAAACATGAGTATATGGAGTGACGGTGAGAAAAATGTTTATTGAAAATAATATACTAAAGCATTATTTGAAAAATGTATATTTCATCACAGGAAATGCTTGCAATGTGCGCCAAAGAGTATTTTTTTGAAATCGGTTTTAATTAAACATCTTTTCATAAATAAGGGGGATTTTTATGAGCGAAAAGGGTTTAACGCATGGGATAAGGTTTAAGGATAAAATCGGCTATGCTATGGGGGATATGGGCGGCCTTTTAACCTTTTCACTAATCGGTGCGTTTCAAAATAAGTTTTACACTGATGTTTTGCATATTCAACCGGGTAAAATTGTGGTTTTAATTCTGGTTGCAAGGCTTTGGGATGCAATTAACGACCCTATTTGGGGTGCGTTCATCGATTCGAGAAAGCCCACCAAGCAGGGCAAATTCAGGCCGTATGTGTTTTGGTTTTCAATTCCGCTTGCGGTTTCCGCCGTGCTTATGTTTACGGTTATTCCGAATTTAAGCGAGGCAAAATATCTGCTTTTTGCGTATATTACATATATTCTTTACGGCATGATGTACACCGCGGTAAATATTCCTTACGGCTCGCTTGCATCTGTTGTAACGGATGATGAAAAAGAGCGTTCTTCGCTTTCAATGTGGCGCTCAATCGGCGCGGGCGTCGGCGGGCTTCCTGGCACAATTTTATTCCCGATGCTGGTTTACAATACCACAATTGCCGCAGACGGCACCAAAATTCAAACTCTTAACGGCACAAAGCTCACAATCGGTGTTGCGATTTTGGCTGTTATTTCAGTTGCGGTTTATTTCGGGCATTATAAGCTCACCAAAGAAAGAATTGCGCCCGTTAAAAAGAAAAAGGCGATTACAATGCATTCAAAACAATCTGCGATCTTGCAAAAAACAGACCTTTTGTTATGCTTTGCCTTGCCTCAATGCTGCTTATCGCTTTCCAGTTTTATTATCAATCAACATATCAATATCTTTTTGCCGATTATTACCACAGCGCAAAATTATATTCTATGGTAACGATTTGCACATATTTGCCGATGGCAATTCTTATTCCCATTATGAATAAGCTGATTGATAAATTCGGCAAAAAAGAGCTTTGTGCTTTCGGCATGGGCTTTGCGGCAATTGTAAGCTTTGTTTTGTTTATTATCAAAACAAGCAATCCCTATGTGTTCCTGGCGTTCACATTTTTCTCGGGTCTCGGTCAAACCTTCCTTGTGCTTGAGGTTTGGGCGCTTGTTATGGATGTTATCGATTATCACGAAATCAGAACCCACCGCCGCGAAGAGGGCACTGCATATGCCGTTTTCTCCTTCACCAGAAAGCTTGGGCAAACCCTTGCCGGCGTTGGCCTGAACGCATTATTGGCAGTGATTAACTACGACAGCACCGCGTCTGCAAACAACACTGCACTGCCGGAGGATGTTTTAACAAAGCTTTATGATATTTCCACTCTTGTGCCGGCAATCGCACTCGGCCTTATGGCGATTATTTTGGCGTTCGGATATAATCTTTCAAAGAAAAAACTTTCCGTTCTTCACACGGAGCTTGAGGAAATCAGAGCCGGCGAAGAGTGATAAACTCAATCGAATACGAAAAAGCAAAAGCCTCTTGATACTCCGAGTATCAAGAGGCTTTCAGCTTGCCGTACCCTTAAATATTTATCATGAAATGCTTTTGCGCTTAAAACTTTTTATCAATTCCGTTTTAAAACCGTGATTTTGTTTGATATGCTGCGCACGGCGGGGGTTTTGCTTTCCTTTGCGCGGGCATAAACGGTTTGCAGCATGGTTTCGGGCACACCCGAAAGCGTGATTTTTTCACTCATAGCTCGGTTTCACCTTTTGCATTTTAAAATTTCAATATGCGGTTATATACCGCGGAAAATCAAATTTTTGCGATAAGCAGTTCAAGTCCTGCGAGCGGCAGTGCCAAAACAAGGTAAATGATTGTTGCAACGCCGCGCTTTATGAAAACGGATTTAAGCGGCTTGGTGTAGGAAACGCCCTCCATGCCGTCTATCTTCCAAATTTTGCCGCGGCGCACCCAAATTGTGTCTATCACAATGCCGTCAAACCAGTTCATAGCCACAAGAAAAAGGCAGGTTTGCAGATATGCCGTTTTAAAATCGGAAACGCGGTTCCAAATTCCCGTAATCAAGAGCAGGGCGGCAAGCATGATTATGCAAAAGGGGATCATAAAGCGCCTGCCCTTTTTCATTGTGGCTTTCTTATCGGCAAGCCCTCTTTTTTGCGCTTCGTCAATATACTCCTTCGGGTAAAAATAAAGGCAGTTCAGCCCGCTGCTTTTTGCCGCGCATTTCACAAGAAAAATAAACAGCGCGCAGTATAAAATAAGCTGTAAAACAATCATGGCGATATCTCCCTTAGTACATATGCTTTCAGCATTTTCGCTTTGCAGTGCCGACGGGTATTTTGGCAAAGGCTTAAAATACGGCGTTGCCATAAAAATTCAATCATATTATAATGAAAATATAAATCAGCTGCCGCGGTTTTTGCGGCGGTTTTTTAAAGGCAAGCGGTTAGCTTTTCCTAACCGATATTGTAGCACAAAAGCAAATATCGTGTCAATCAATCGGCTGAATTTAAAAGGTTTTGCTTTTAAAATCGAGAGGCATAATATATGAAGCACACACGAATTGATATCGACCGCCGCGTAGCAAAAGCGATAACCGAGTGGAGCAGTGCAAAATAAAAGCGCGAAAGTAGACCGATATGCCGAAAATATGGCAGAGGCTTGCAAGCAAAACGCAAAATTTACGGGCCGAAGGCAATTGCTTTCGGCCCAATACTTTTTAAAAATATTCTTCAATTTCAATTTCGCTTTGATTGCGTTTGATTGCTCTTGTTATAAATCCCAATAAAATCTGCTCTGTGCCTGCTAAAAGGAAAAACAGCAAAATCGCCACTGAAACCGATAAAATTTTTGATTCGGATATGTAAGAGTATGCGAGCACGGCGATTTTTATGTTGGCGGGGAGCAGCGTTATTGTTGAAATAACAAACATCCAAAAATTTTCTTTTTTCTTTGCAATCGGTGCAAGAAAAACGAACAAAAAAACGAAAATTATTGAAATCACGCCCAAAACAACGGATTTTTTTGCGGCGGCAACGCTCATCAATATGCAAGGTGTGAATAAAATTATTATATTGATTAAATTGCTTATATGCTTCATTTAAAAAACGCTCCTGATATAAATAATATTTGCAATTATAAAAACGGGCAAGGATATCCGCGATATCAGCACCCAAAAGCAAACAAAAATTTCGGCAAAGCCTTCAATGCCCCTGTGTGAGGCGGCTTTAAGGAAATTTTTATTGAAAGCGAGTTCCGAGGCATAAAGAATAAAATCCCCGCCGACAAGATAGGAAACGGTGTGTAATCCGTCCACATACGAAAGAAGCGGCAGAATGTTGCTGAGCCCGAGCAGGAGGTTTATGGCGCCTATGCCCCAAAACACGGATTTTGCGGACTGAAATATGCCCATAAAAATCAGCGAAATGCCGCAGAGAAATAAATTCATTTCAATTCCGGCAAAGCTTATCTGCGCCTTTTTCAATGCGCTTTTGATAAATTCATCATCCTCCTGCACATATGCTCCCGGCAAAAGGCCGATTGTTATGCCGAAGCTAAACACATGCGCATTATATCCAAGCGCGGCAAGCGCATGCGCAATTTCGTGAAAAACTGTTCCGATAACACCGCCGATGATAAGGCCGATGAACTGTTGAATCGCATCCACATCCGCCAAATTCGGCATATTTATCGCCGTGATTATGCCTCCGATAAGCGCGGGAACAAACAAAATTATTAAGACAAAATTCAATATTCTTGCGAGGATTCTTTTAGTGGCGGTGGGTTTGATTCTAAAAAGATCGATATTATATGTAAGGAAGCTTCTTTTTTGTATTTTGCTTGTGCGTGTAAGCCCGTTTTCCTTAAACCATTCAAGCGTTTCGGTTATTTGCTCGTCCGAAAGCGATGAATCGGTGGCGTAAGGATCTGTTTTGCCGTCAAGCATATTGGCGAATCTGACGATTTCGCTTCCCTATTCGTATTCATTGTCTGTAAGGCAATCCAAAACGCGATAAGTGTTGCCGTTAAGCCTTTTATAAACCAAGGTGTTTATCAGCTGCGGATATTTCATAATAATCACCATAGCCTTTCAGGCAACAAATAGTTTATTAAAAATCACCTGATTGGCCTGCGTTGCCTGAACAGGCGTAAATGGTGATTTCAGCCATTTCAAAATTATGCCGCAGGCAAATTTTGAAGGCAATATAATTTGTTAGTGTGATTTTTCACACTAAATTCCCTTCGGAAATAATTTATTTGATTATACCACGCCTGCGCTTCGTTAATCAATCGCAAAATCGTTTGCGGCAAAAACAATGCGCTCGCATTGTTATTAAAATATTGTTAATTTTATCAAACGCCGCGGCGGGGTTGTTGTTTTTGAGGATTTAATATTGTATAATATATAAAAACCATTATATAGAAACGGTGTAAATTTGAAAATACTTACTGTCGGCGATGTTGTGTCGCCATACGGATGCGATTATTTAATGAAAACTCTGCCGAAGCTGAAGCGCGATTATTCGGCGGATTTAACGATTGTAAACGCCGAAAATTCGGCAGCAGGAAACGGCGTGCTTCCGAAATCGGCTCAAAGTGTGTTTGACGCCGGCGCGGATGTTATCACACTCGGCAACCATGCACTTCGCAGACCTGAAATTTATGATTATTTGGAGCGCGAAAAATATATTGTTCGCCCCGCTAACTACCACCCCTCCGCACCCGGACGCGGCACGGTGATTGTGGATAAGGGCTATGCAAAGGCCGCCGTTATAAATTTGCAGGGCGCGGTGTATCTTGATGCCGTTCGCAATCCGTTTGAATGTGCAAAAGAAGAAATCGCAAAAGCGCGGGAAGCGGGTGCAGGCACGATAATTATTGATTTTCATGCCGAGGCCACAAGCGAAAAAAGAGCGCTCGGGTTTTATCTGGACGGCGAGGCCTCCGTGATTTTCGGAACGCATACTCATGTGCAAACCTCGGACAACCAAATTCTGCCAAACGGCACGGGGTATATAACCGATATCGGAATGACGGGGCCGCGCGATTCCGTTTTGGGCGTTGCGCCGCACTGCGTGATAGAAAAATTTCGCACGGGGCTTCCCGTTCGGTTTAAAAATGAGGACGGGCCTTGCGTTGTTGAGGGCTGCTTTTTTGAAACGGATAATAAAACGGGAAAAACCGTTTTTACGGAGATTTTCAGGAGGTAAAAATGGCAAAAAGAATAGTTGCGATGCTTATTGCGATTTCGATTGCGGCGTTTGCCTTAACCGGATGCAGCGGCAAGGCAAACGATGAAACCACAACCTCGCCCGCCGTTATCGAAAAGGAAGCCGTTATTCCCGAGGACGGCACAACCTTTAAATTAAGCTATACTCAGTCGGACAGCTTGGACCCGCTCAAATGCACCACCTTGAATAATCAGGTGCTTTCGCAGCTTGTGTTTGAACCGCTTTTTAAGCTGGATGAAAATTTTAAAGCAAGCCTCAACATAGCTTCCAGCTATGAATATACAGGCAGTGAAACGCTGAAGGTTGGTATAACCCTCGGAATTAAATATTCAAACGGCGATTCGCTTACGGCTTCGGATGTTGTAAGCTCGTTTAATGCGGCAAAAGAGTCTCCTTTTTGGGGCAATTCGCTTGCGGGCATAAAATCCTGTTCAAAAACATCGGATTCGGAAATAACCTTTTATTTGGCTTATCCAAACAGCTATGCGCATAATTTGCTTGTTTTCCCGATTGAAAGCAGTAAAACGCAGGATGGTTATCCGGTCGGCAGCGGAAGATATTATTTTGCAAGCGAAAACGGCGAAACCGTGCTAAAAGCAAATTCAACTTCCGAAATTGCGCCGCATTTAACGGCTATTCACCTTGAAAACATCGCTGCGCAGGATTCGGTTGACAATGCCGTTAATATCGGCAACATCAGCTTTGCGTTTAGGGATTTAAGTGTGAACACCTCGCAAAAGATAACCGCCAATAAAAAGCTGCTTAATATGAATAATCTTGTTTATTTAGGCGTTAATAATAAAAGCGGAGTAACCGCCAATGCCGATGTGCGCAAGGCAATTTCGCTTGCACTCAGCAGAAACACGCTTGTTAAAAGTGCTTATGGCGGGTTTGCTCAGGCGGCAACGGGCGTTTTCAATCCGCAGTTTGAGCTGTCGCAAACAAAGCTGTTTGATGAGGATGCGGACACGGACGCGGCAACGCAGGCACTTGCAAAAAGCGGCGTGGGTTCGCCGTCGCTGAGCATACTGGTGAATTCGTCAAACAGCGAAAGGCTTTCCTGCGCAAAGCTTATCAAGCAGGAGCTTGAAGCCGTGGGCTTTTATGTTTCTCTTTATGAGGAGCAGGATAACGAAAGATACAGGCAGCTTGTTGAAAGCGAAAGCTTTAATCTTTATATCGGCGAAACAAAGCTTCCGCCCGATATGAGCCTTACCTCGTTTTTTGATGGGGGCGGCTCAACGCACTTCGGTATAGACACGGAAAGCGGCAAAAGCGCCGCAGCATACGCAAGCTATATGAGCGGTGATGATCAGCTCGGCACATTTTTGCTTGCGTTTTCGGATGAGATGCCGTATATCCCTTTGCTTTACAGAAAAGGCATGGTTTGCTTCACAAAGGCGATGAACGGCGATGTGCAAAGCAGTTATTACGATTGCTTTGCCAATATCGAAAATTGGTATTTTAAGTCGGAAAATCAATAAAGAACTATTATATATTGATAAAGGCAAAAAAATATATTATAATCATTTAGGAACAGCGCCCCAAAAGGGGCGGTAAAATGGCCGTGCTTTTCGGCCGGAAAGGTTAAGAGCCGATATGATTAAATTTGAAAATCCAAACGGATATATCGAAATCACAAACAATTATTTTGAAAAGCTTGTGGGCCAGGTGGCTCAATCGTGCTTCGGCGTTACGGGAATGGTTAATAATTTCAATCCCATGCAAAGCATTAAGCAAATAATAATGAATAAATCGGATCGCGATAACTATAATCAGGGCGTTGTTGTTAAAAGCGTAAACGGCAGCCTTGTTATTGATTTGCATATTTCAGTTTCCTACGGCGTTAATATAAACGCAATCGCAAACAGCATCACAAACAAGGTGCGCTATTCAGTGGAAACGGTTACCGATTTAAAAGTGTCCAAAGTCAATGTGTTTGTGGACGCTATAAACTAAAGGAGATTATTCTGAAATGATTACAGGCAAGATGTTTCGTGACGGAGTAATTTCCGCATCAAACAATATAGCAAACAGCCGCAGCGAGGTTGACGCACTTAATATTTTTCCCGTTCCGGACGGCGATACGGGCACAAATATGAGCATGACCATCGGCGCGGCGGAAAAGGAAATGGCCGTGCTGCCGGATGATTGCACAATCGGCGATGCTTCCGCAAGGTGCGCTTCGGCACTGCTCAGGGGCGCCAGAGGCAACAGCGGCGTTATTCTTTCCCTTATTTTCAGGGGATTTTCAAAGGGCTTTAAGGGGCTTGAAACGGCAGATTCAAAAGCCGTGGCAAATGCCTTTGAACTTGGTGTTAAGGCGGCTTACAAGGCTGTTATGAAGCCCACTGAGGGCACTATTTTAACGGTTATCAGAAAAGCCTCCGAAGCCGCAACAAAGGCGGCGGAAACGGAAGAAAATCCGCTTGAGGTTTCGTTTGAAGCACTCAAAGCCGCAAAAGAGGCGCTGGCTCAAACGCCGGAGCTTTTGCCCGTGCTCAAGCAGGCGGGCGTTGTGGATGCCGGCGGCAGCGGGTTGGTGCTCATTTTTGAGGGCATTCAAAGTGTGTGGGCAAACGGCGTTATCGTTCAGCCGATAGAGGGCAGCGGTGTTGAGCCTGTTTCGGTTCCGTCCAAAAGCACGGTTGCCAATGCCTCGGATGATATTAAATTCGGCTATTGCTCGGAATTTTTAATCGAAAAGGCAAGCGGCGCCAAAGAAAAAGATCCGCTGAAGCTTAGGGCGTTTTTGGAATCCATCGGCGATTGCGTTGTCGTTGTTGATGATAACGATATAATTAAGGTGCATGTTCATTCAAACGAACCCGGCAATGTTATTCAGGCAGCGCTTAAATACGGCCAGCTTATAAATATAAAAATAGATAATATGCGCTATCAGCACAGAAACGCAAACGAGGGCGTGGCAAAGGGCGAAGCTCCGGTTATGCCTAAGGCGGAGCCGGTCAATAAATACGGCTTTGTTGCGGTTTGCGCGGGCGAAGGGCTTGAAGAGCTATTTAAGGATATCGGCGCGGATGTTGTTGTAAGCGGCGGGCAAACTATGAATCCCTCCACCGACGATATCTTAAATGCCGTTATGGCAACGCCGGCAAAAACCGTTTTCGTGCTGCCGAACAATAAAAATATCATTATGGCGGCAGAGCAATCCATAAATCTTGCCGAGGGCAGGGAAGTGCGTGTGCTGCAAACAAAAACCATTCCGCAGGGCATTTCCGCCATGCTTATGTTTGATGAAACGGCAGATGCAAACGAAAATCAAATGGCGATGATGGAAGCTGCCGAAAATGTGGAAACCGCACAGGTAACATTTGCCGCAAGAGACAGCGAAATTGAAGGCGTGCCGATCAAGCAGGGCGAAATTATGGGCCTTTGCAACGGCAAAATCAAATACACCGGCAATGATATTAAAGACATTGCCTATAAATCGGCCGTTAAAGTGTTTAAGAAAAATCAAAGCAGCATAATCACCGTGATTTACGGAGCGGACACCACCGAAGCGGATGCCGAAGAGGTTAAAAACAGGCTTGAGGAAAAATACGGCGATGATGTTGAAATCAGCATTGTAAACGGCGGCCAGCCGATTTACTACTTTATTATTTCTGTGGAGTAATATGAAGGATATAAGATACCTTAAGGGTGTGGGTGAAAAAAGAGCCGGGCTTTTAAATAAGCTCGGCATTTTCACAATAGAGCAGCTTTTGGAATATTATCCCCGCGATTATCGCGATTTTTCGCGCGAAATGCTTGTTTCGGATTGCGAAAGCGGCGAAAATGCCTGCATTAAGGCAACGCTTATCAGCAGCGTTAAAGAGCATATGATTCGCCGCGGGATGACCTTGTATAAATGTGATTTTACGGATGGAAATACGGTTATTCACGCCACGCTTTTTAATCAGAAATTCTTGGCAAAATCTCTCAAAATATATGAGGATTATATTCTTTTCGGCAAAATAGAAAAGCGGCTTTCATTTGCTGAAATGAGCTCGCCCCAAATTCTGCCGGCGAAGGACAATGCCGGTATTCACCCGATTTATCGCGCAACGGAAAAATTATCCTCGGCGGCGATTGAAAAGCTTATGAAAGCGGCTCTTGAGCAGCACGGCGAATTTGCAGAAACGCTGCCTCGCGATATAAGGCAAAAATACGGCTTGATTGAATTAACGGCGGCAATGCGCAATATTCATTTTCCCGAAAGCTTTGATTTGCTTGCAGCGGCGCGAAAAAGGCTCATTTTTGAGGAACTCTTAATATTGCAGCTCGGTTTACTGAAGCTTAAAAGTAAAAAACGCCGTGAAAGCCATATAAGTATTTCACACGATTACACGGCAGATTTTTTAAAGCTTTTGCCTTTTAAGCCCACGGGCGCTCAGCTTCGCGCAGTTAAGGATTGCGTTGCGGATATGCAGGGCAAATACCCGATGAACAGGCTTTTGCAGGGCGATGTGGGCAGCGGCAAAACGGCGGTTGCGGCCGGCGTTATATATGTGGCAGTGAAAAACGGCTATCAATGCGCGTTTATGGCGCCGACGGAAATTTTGGCAAATCAGCATTTTGAAACGCTTTCAAAAATGCTTGAGCCTGCGGGGATAACGGTGAGGCTGATCACGGGCAGCACCTCTGCGGCGGAGAAACGGCGAATTAAGGCAGAGCTTGCGGCCGGTGAGGTTCAGCTTGCAATAGGCACGCATGCACTTATTCAAAAGGATGTGGATTTTAAAAATCTCGGTCTTGTAATAACTGATGAGCAGCACCGCTTCGGAGTTAATCAAAGAGCAAGCCTTGCGGAAAAGGGCGGTGATGTGCACTCGCTTGTTATGAGCGCTACGCCGATTCCGAGAACTCTTGCACTTATGATTTACGGTGACCTTGATATTTCAATTCTTGATGAATTGCCGCCCGGCAGGCAAAAAATACGCACAGATGTGGTTGATTCACGCTATCATAAACGCCTTTATGAATTTGTAAAAAAGCAAATTGCGGCAGGGCAGCAGGCATATATTGTGTGCCCGCTTGTTGAAGCCGGAGAAAGTGATTTGCTGCCGGCAGAGGAATATGCCGAGCAGCTTGCAAACGGTGCTTTCAAAGGGATAAATCTCGGTGTGCTGCACGGTAAAATGAATTCCAAATCAAAAGAGCGGGTTATGGCAGGGTTTGTCTCGGGTCATATTAAGATTCTTGTTGCCACCACCGTTGTTGAAGTCGGCGTCGATGTGCCGAATGCAAGCGTTATGATAATCGAAAATGCCGAGCGCTTTGGGCTTTCTCAGCTTCATCAGCTGAGAGGCAGAGTCGGCAGGGGAAAGGCGCAATCTTATTGCGTGCTTGTGTCGGACAGTAAAAGCGAAACAGCGCGAGAACGCCTGCAAATAATGAAAAAATACAGCGACGGCTTTAAAATTGCCGACGAGGATTTAAAGCAACGCGGCCCGGGTGATTTCTTCGGTAACAGGCAGCACGGTTTGCCGGAACTCAAAATTGCCGATATGCTTTCAAACACGGAAATGCTTGCGCTTTGCCGCGAATGTGCGGATAATATTTTGGCGGAGGATTTCAGGCTTGATTTGCCGAAATACGCTCCGCTTGCGGATAAAATAACGCAGATGTTTTCTGAGTCACTGCAAAATTAAACTGTATGCATATAATAGGTATTATAATAATGAAAAAGAGGATTTGCTTGCTAAAGCAAATCCTCTTTTATGTTGTTTATTACGGTGTGTATTCAAATTCTATATCATAAATTGAAACCGTGTCGCCCTCTTCTATGCCGCGCTCAACAAGCGCATCAAATACTCCGCTTTTTTGAAGCACGCGCTGCATATATTGCAGGCTTTCATAATCCTCAATATCTATGCCGCGCAAAACACGGGGAAACCAAGATGCTTCCACAACGAAATAGCCCTTTTCAGGCTCGGTGATTTTGAAGCCTTCGTCATTTTTCATAAGGCTCTCAAGCGGAATTTCCTCTGTTTCATATTCTTTGATCGGAGGAAGCGTTTGCAGCTTTTGCCAAACGGCGTTCATAAGCTCCTGCGTGCCCTCGGAAATAGGCGCACAAATTGAATAATATTCATATCCCTGAGCTTCAATCCAATTTTTGAAATTTTCAATTTGCTCCGGGGTAGCCATGTCTATTTTGTTGCCGGCTACTATCTGCGGCTGCTCTGCAAGCTCCGGGTTAAACTTAACAAGCTCTTTGTTTATTTGCTCGAAATCCTGCTTGGGATCTCTGCCTTCAAAACCGCTGACATCCACTATGTGAATTAAAAGTCGGCAGCGCTCAACATGCTTTAAAAATTCGTGGCCGAGCCCAACTCCGTCGCTTGCGCCCTCAATAAGGCCGGGAATATCAGCAATAACAAAGGAATTGCCTTCGCCCATTGAAACAACGCCTAAATTAGGCGAAAGAGTAGTGAAATGATAGTCGCCGATTTTTGGCTTTGCTTGCGAAACAACGGAAATAAGGCTTGACTTTCCAACTGACGGATAGCCCAAAAGCCCCACATCCGCCAAAAGCTTCAGCTCAAGGCTGACTTCCCATTCTTCTCCCGGAACGCCGGGCTTTGAAAAACGGGGCACCTGCCTTGTAGGCGTTGCAAAGTGCCTGTTGCCCCAGCCGCCCTTGCCGCCTTTGGCGGCCACAAAGCGCTCTGTTTTGCTCATATCCGCCATAACGGCGCCGCTGTTTGCTTCTTTGATTATTGTGCCGCGGGGAACTTTGATTTCAAGGTCGGCTCCGTTTTTGCCGTGCTTTTTGTTTCCCTCTCCGGGCAGGCCGTTCTTTGCTGCATATTTTCTTTTGTATCTGAAATCCGCAAGCGTTGCAAGATTGTCGTCAACAACGAAAACAATGTCGCCGCCCTTGCCGCCGTCGCCGCCGTCCGGGCCGCCGGAGGCAACATATTTTTCACGGTGAAACGCAACTGCGCCCGCGCCGCCGTCGCCGGCTTTGATCTTAATTTTTGCTATATCTACAAACATCGTTTTAAACCTTTTTTATAAATTTCGGCAAATGCCGTAATTATATTTTATCCAGCGCCTGCTGAATATCCTCAATAATATCGTCCGCATCCTCAATTCCGCAGGAAAAGCGAAGCAAATCGGGAGTAACGCCGCATTCCTCAAGCTCCTTATCCGTAAGCTGGCGGTGAGTGGTTGATGCGGGGTGAAGGCAGCAGGTGCGTGCGTCTGCCACATGGGTAACTATTGCGGCAAGCTTTAAGCTGTCCATAAACACGGTGGCGGCTTCTCTTCCGCCTTTAATTCCGAAGGAAACAACTCCGCAGGTGCCGTTTGGCATATATTTCATTGCGATTTCGTGCTGAGGGTCATCCTCCAGCATTGCGCATTTCACCCAAGTGATTTTTTCATTGTTTTTAAGATATTCCGCCACTTTCTTTGCATTTTCGCAGTGGCGCGGCATCCTTAAATGCAGCGTTTCAAGCCCTAAATTAACGAGCCATGCGTTATTTGCCGCGGGAATGGAACCCAAATCCCTCATAAGCTGTGCCGTTGCCTTGGTGATGTATGCCGCCTCGCCGAAATCCTTGGTGTAGGTTAAGCCGTGATAGCTTTCGTCGGGAGTTGTTAAGCCGGGGAATTTATCATTTTGCTCCCAATCAAATTTGCCGCTGTCCACTATTGCGCCGCCTATTGTGGAGGCATGGCCTTCCATGTATTTTGTGGTTGAGTGGGTAACTATATCGCATCCGAATTCAAACGGCCTGCAATTTATGGGGGTTGCAAAGGTATTGTCTATAATAAGCGGAATTCCGTTTTTGTGAGCCACCTTGGCAAAGGTTTCAATATCCATAATATCAAGGCTCGGGTTTGAAATTGTTTCGCCGAAAATGCATTTTGTGTTCGGCTGAATCGCTGCCTGAATTTCCTCCTCGCTTGCGGTGGGCGGAACAAAGGTGAAATTTATGCCGAGCTTGCGCATTGTAACATTGAAAAGATTAAAAGTGCCGCCGTAAATCGCTGCGCTGGAAACAACATGATCACCCGCGCTTGCAATGTTGAAAACGGCATAAAAATTTGCCGCCTGGCCGCTTGATGTGAGCATACCTGCCACACCGCCCTCAAGCATGGCTATTTTTGCCGCAGCAAGATCGCAGGTGGGGTTTTGCAGGCGTGAATAAAAATAGCCGCTTTTCTTTAGGTCAAAAAGGTCGCCCATTTCTTGGCTTGAGTCATATTTAAAGGTTGTGCTTTGCACAATCGGCATAACGCGCGGCTCGCCGTTTTTAGGTTTGTACGCGCCCTGAACGCAAATAGTGTCTTTCCTCATAAATTTTCCCTTTCTTTGCTGATTTGTTGTTTTGGTGCATTGCGCACTTTCGGCGAATCAATCGCCCATATATCCCGAAAAAAGCAACTTGCCCGTTATTGCGTCTATGCAAAAATAGGCGGTGTCGCAAAGTTCGGGGTCATAATTGTAGCAAACGCAGTAATATGGATTGCCGCTCGTGTTTTCGCTTTTGGAATCGGTGCCGTAGCCCATATTATAGGCGTAAATGCCCTGCTTTGCGCCCAAAAGCTCAACTCCCGCAAATGTAAAATTATTTATATCGCCGTATTCGCCGGAGGCGCTTTTCTTTTGTAATTCGGCATATGCCGTGCTTTTTGCATCGTCGGACGAAATAACATATGAAACGGTTTCACCGCTTTTGATAACAGTTGTTTGTGTTGCCGCTTCGCTTGATGCTTCGCTGCCTGCGGGGCTTTGAGCCGAGCATCCGGCAAAAAGCATTGCCGCCGCAGCAATAAGCGCTGCGGTCGATATGATTATTTTTCTCATATATTCAGTCCTTGATGAAATGCGTCATAATGCTTGGGCCGAAATCAATGAAATTGCCCGTCGCTTTTGCTGTTTCCTCGTTGATTGTGTCAACGCCCTCAACTTCGCCGTTTTTGTGATAGATCAGATAAGGCACGGGGTCTGAAGCGTGAGTGCGGGTAACGATCGGGGTCGGGTGGTCGGGAAGCACCATAATTTTGTAGTCATCATATTTTTTAAGGCCCTCAAACAAAATGGGAAGCACACGGCTGTCTATCATCTCAATTGCCTTAACCTTGTTTTCGGGTTCGTTTCTGTGGCCGCATTCATCCGTTGCTTCAAAATGAATGTAAACGAAATCCCGCCTTGTTAAAATATCGAGCGCGGCGTTTGCTTTGCCCTCAAAGTTTGTATCTATATATCCGGTTGCGCCGGGAACCTCGGCAACCTCCATGCCCGCGCAGCTCGCAATGCCTTTAAGCAAATCAACCGCGGAAACCATGCCGCCCGTTATGCCGTGAATTTGCTCAAATGATCCCATGGCGGGCCTTGTGCCCTCACCCCAAAGCCAAATGGAATTTGCCGGGCGCTTGCCGCGCGCTTTTCTGGCAAGGTTTATCGGATGGCTTTTAAGCAGCTCATAGGAATCTTTCATCATCTGAATAAGCGGCTTTGCGTTTTCTGAGGTTGAAAGATACTCCGTTATAACTTTGCCCGTGATATCGTGCGGCGCGGTCATAGTGCCCAAATCGGTTGTGCCGTTTTTCCAAATAAGGCAATGCCTGTAGGAAACGCCGGGGTAAAAATGAAATGTGTCGTTTCCGAATTTTTCCTGCACGGCTTTAATAAGCTCTGCCGCCTCTTCGGTTGAAATATCATCGGCGCAATAATCTTCGATTGTTTTTTCTTCGTAGGGCTTATCGTCCTCCGAAAGGGTAACAAGGTTGCAGCGCAGCGAAACATCGCTCGGTGCCATGTCTATTCCCATTGAAGCCGCCTCAAGCGGGCTTCTGCCGGTGTAATATTTCATCGGGTCAAAGCCCAAAACGCTCATATTTGCCACATCTGAGCCGGGTTTAAGCCCGGGTGCAACGGTGCGCACCAAGCCAACCTCTGCTCTTTGGGCAAGGTAATCAAGATTCGGCTTCTTTGCAACCATCATCGGGGTTTTGCCGCCGAGCGCCGGAACGGGGTAATCCGCCATCCCATCATATAAAACAACAACATATTTCATTAAAAGCAATCCTCTTTCTGTGTGTTTTGTATATAAGCGGGTGATTTTTTGCATGCTTCGTTAAAAAATCCTAATATTTCACCCGCAAAAACGCCCCGCGTCCGCGGAAACGGGGCGTTTCTATATTATTTAAAGTAATTTACGCCGCTTTCAAAAATTTTCATATCCTTTTCAAACGGAACATTCTTATAAAGGTTTTCGCCTTTTCTTTCACAGTGGCCCATTTTGCCGAGCACTCTGCCGTCCGGCGAAGTAATACCCTCTATTGCGCAAACTGAGCCGTTGGGATTAAACGGCATTTCTGCAACGGGTTCTCCGCTGGGGTCAACATATTGTGTCGCTATTTGCCCGTTTTCCGCAAGGCGTTTAACTGTTTCTGCGTCTGCCGTAAATCTGCCTTCGCCGTGTGAAATCGGAACGGCGAAAACATCACCTGCCTGCGTGCCTGCAAGCCACGGAGATTTAACGCTTGCCACTCTTGTGTATGCCACGGAGGATATGTGCCTGCCGATGGTGTTAAATGTAAGGGTGGGGTCGTTTTTGTTTATTTCAACGATTTTGCCATAAGGAACAAGGCCAAGCTTTATAAGAGCCTGGAAGCCGTTGCAAATGCCGAGCATAAGGCCGTCTCTGCAATTGAGCAGCTTGTCAACCGCCTCTTTAACCTTGGAATTTCTGAATGTTGTGGCAATAAATTTGCCCGAACCCTCGGGTTCGTCACCGCCTGAAAATCCGCCGGGCAGCATAACGATTTGGCTTTCGTTGATAAGGGAAACCATTTTGTCTATTGTTTCGTTGATTGAAGCAGGAGAGAGATTGTTAACAACAAGAATGTTTGCCTCTGCGCCTGCTTTTTCGAAGGCTCTTGCGGAATCAACCTCGCAGTTTGTGCCGGGGAACGCCGGAATAAATACCTTCGGATTTGCAACCTTGTTTTTGCAAATAAATATGGAGCGCTCGTTGTAAAGCTCAATTTCCTGAGGCATTGCTGCCTTAACGCCGCTGTCTGTCGGGAACACTTTTTCAAGCTTGCCGCTCCAAGCCTCGATAAGCTCATCAACGGTAAGCACATCGCCGTTCAAAATGAAAACGCCGTTTGCGTTTGTGGAGCCGAGCAGCTTGCCCGTGCCCTCTTCGCCGTTTATAAAGCCAATGCAATCGCCGTCTGCAATTTCAACAATAATGTTGCCCTGCTTTGCGGCAAAAAGAGTTTCATAGTCAAGATTTTGCGCAAAGGTGAAGCCGCGTTTCTCGCCGAATGCAGCCTTGCATATGCAGGCAGCTGCGCCGCCCTCTTTAACAACGCTTGCAGAAAGGATTTCACCGCTGCGGATACCCTTGCAAACGCTTTGCATCATTTTCATTGCTTCGCCGTATTTAGGCATTCCCGTTTCTGAGCAGGTGGGCACCTCAAGCATATAAACCTTTGATTTGGAACTTTGGAAAAGAGCCGTGCCTGTTTTTGAAGCTTCGCTCATGCCTACTGCAAAAGAAACAAGTGTCGGCGGAACATCAAGCTCGTTGAATGAGCCGCTCATACTGTCCTTGCCGCCGATGGATGGCGTGCCGTAGCCGATTTGTGCGTCTATTGAGCCGAGTAATGCTGCTGTCGGCTTGCCCCAACGCTTGGGGTCATTGTTAAGTCTTTCAAAATATTCTTGGAATGTAAGCCTTGCTTTGCTTGGATCACAGCCTACCGCCGCAAGCTTTGCAAGAGATTCGGTAACTGCGAAAGCCGCGGAATGGAACGGGCTCCAGCTTGAAAGCTTGGGGATAAAACCGTATGCCATAACAGTTGCCGTGTCTGTTTCGCCTTTAAGCAGCGGAAGCTTTGCAACCATTGCCTCTTCGGGAGTAAGTTGATATTTGCCGGCAAACGGCATGTTAACCGTTGCCGCTCCGATGGAAGAGTCAAATCTTTCGGAAAGGCCCTTTTGGCCGCAAACCTCAAGCCTTGCAAGGTTTGCCTTTAGAGCTTCGGAGCCGCTTTTGCCTTCAACCTCGGCAGGAATAATATTTCTGTAATTTGCAGAATCGTCAATTGCCGTGATTTCGGCGTTTGCGTGCTGTGTAACGCCGTTTGTGTTAAGAAAATCGCGGCTGATGTCAACGATTTTGTCTCCGCGCCAGGTCATCGTAAGGCGGTTTGCGGAGGTTACAACCGCAACGGGAGTTGCCTCAAGATTTTCTGCATTTGAAAGAGAAATGAATTTTTCAACATCCTCTTTGTTGAGCACAACCGCCATTCTTTCCTGCGATTCGGAAATTGCAAGCTCTGTGCCGTCAAGTCCGTCATATTTTTTCGGAACCTTATCAAGGTCTATGTCGAGGCCGTCTGCAAGCTCGCCTATGGCAACGGAAACACCGCCTGCGCCGAAATCGTTGCAGCGCTTAATCATTTGCGCAACCTCTTCGTTGCGGAAAAGCCTTTGAATTTTTCTTTCCGTGGGTGGATTACCCTTTTGCACCTCTGCACCGCAGGTTTCTATTGAAGAGCTGTTGTGAGCTTTGGAGGAGCCTGTTGCGCCGCCGCAGCCGTCGCGCCCTGTTCTGCCGCCGAGCAAAACGATTATGTCGCCCTCCTGCGGAATTCCTCTTACAACATTCTTTTTCGGAGATGCACCGATAACCGCGCCTATTTCCATTCGCTTTGCAACATAGCCGTCATCATAAAGCTCCGTAACTTGGCCGGTTGCCAGGCCGATTTGGTTGCCGTAGCTTGAATATCCCTGCGCGGCGCCTGTTGTTATCTTTTTTTGAGGAAGCTTTGCGTCAAGCGTTTCGGCAAACGGCGTTGTCGGGTCGCCGGAGCCGGTAACTCTCATGGCTTGGTAAACATATGCACGGCCGGAAAGCGGATCACGGATTGCACCGCCAAGGCAGGTTGCAGCACCGCCGAAAGGCTCTATTTCGGTTGGATGGTTATGGGTTTCATTTTTGAACTGAACAAGCCATTGTTCGGTTTTGCCGTCTATTTCAACAGGCACTTCTATTGAACAGGCGTTGATTTCTTCACTTTCATCAAGGTCGGGAAGCCCGCCGCGCTTTTTGATCGCCTTTGCTCCGATGCAAGCCATGTCCATAAGGCAAACATCTTTTTTGCTTTCACGCTCGCCGTAAACCTCATGGCGAAGTGCAAAATATTGCTCCAAGGCAGCTTCAACAGCCTTGCCGTATTTTGATTTTTCTATTGTTATTTCATCGAGTTTTGTGCCAAAAGTTGTATGGCGGCAATGGTCGCTCCAATAGGTGTCTATAACCTTAAGCTCCGTAAGGCTGGGATCTCTGCTCTCTGTTTTAAAATAATCTCTTACCCAGCAAAGATCGGCAACGCTCATTGCAAAGCCCATAGATGCGTGGTAAGCGGCTATTTCTTCGTCTGTTTTTGAAATAAAGCCGTTTATGCGAATGATATTCGCAGGGGAATCTGCCGTAATATCAAGTGTTTGCGGCAAATCCTCGGATGCAATTCTTGATTCAACGGGATTGATTATGTATGATTTGATCTTTTCAAATTCGGCATCTGTTATATCGCCTTTAACGGCAATAACCTTTGCGCTTGCAACAAGCGGCCTTTCACCGGCGGTAAGCAGCTGAATGCACTGTGCTGCGCTGTCTGCTCTTTGGTCATATTGGCCGGGAAGATATTCCGTAACGAAATATTTCCAATCGGCGGGAATATTGATTTCACCGTAAACGTTATCAAGGTTTGGCTCCGAAAGAATCAGCCTTGATGCTTTTTCAAATTCCTCGTCGCTGAGTCCCTGTGCGTCATATCTGTTGATAAGGCGCAAATCCTCCAGCCCGGTTATGCCCACATTTGAAATAAGGTCTTCCATAATCTGCCTTGCTTCAACGGCATTTTCCTTTGTTTTTTCAACATAAACTCGATGTACCTTTGCCATTATGATTCTCCTTTTTTATATGATTATGATATCATAAAAAATTATCATTAGTATAATAACACATTGTTTTGCCTTTGCATATAGTAAAATTTATTTTTCGGCAGAATAATTAACAAAAAATTCGCTTTTCCATTATTTTTGTGCTATAATGACGATATAATATATTGTTAGAAAATTATCAGGGATTCTCCCTGCGGCAAAGCTTTTGAAAGGAGTTTATTCGCCGTGACCGAAACAAATGAGGACAGAGCCTACGAAGTTGAATTTTTAAACTGCGTAGTTGATAAAGAAGATAATTTTAAGATTATTGATTGCGACAGCCATTTTTCGGATTTTACGGGTGTTCACCCGTCTAAAATCAAGCAGGGAAAGCTGTTTTTGCAGGATATAGTTATTCCGGCAGACCGCCAGCAGATTATTCAAAAAATATGCAAAAAAGATTCGCCTTATATTTATACGGATGTTGATATAGCGAATAAATCCGGTGAGCCGGTTTATGTGCATTGCACGGCGCAGAATTACGAAAATTCGCCGCTTTGCCGCCTTGTGTTTGCCGATGTTTCAAAAAGCAGAGAAAAAAACAGGCGCTTAAAGGAAAAAGCAAAGGAAATCAATCATTTGATAGACCTTGTAACGGGGGGCGTTTGCCTTTTCAAAGTAACCCAAAACATGCATTTTGAAGTGCTTTATCTTAACGAAAGCGCCTGCCGCCTTTTCGGAACGGATAAGGATACATATCAAAAGCAGGTTTACAGAATAGACGAATTGATTCACCCGCAGGATAAAACGCTTGTGTTTCAGGCAATCGGCAGCGCTATGGCAACGGGCGATGAAATTGATTTGGTGTGCAGAATAAAGCAGCATAAGGATAAATACAGATGGTGCAAATTCAATGCCGCCGTGCATAAAACGGATGACGACGGTTGCCCGATTTTTCACGCCGTTTTCACTGATATAACGAGGGTTAAAGCGGCAGAGGCAAAGGCGGACGAGGCTAACGACAGATTGCTTAACCTGCTTGAAAATTTAAGCGGCGCATTCTTTTTCACCAAAACGGATAATTTGTTTGAATGCCAGGTTATAAGCGGCGATTTCGTTAAGCTCACAGGCTATCCGCGCTCGGAATTTTTTGAGCGCTTCGGCGGCGATCTTTCAAAAATCATAATCGGAAACAGTGATAAAATCGCCGAAAAAATGCATGCCGACCTTCTTAAAAAAGGCTGCAGCGAGGTTTATTACGAAATCAGCCCCAAGGGCGCTCAGCCGAAAAAGGTGAAGGAAACAAGAAAGCTTATCACGCAAAGAGACGGCTCTATGGCAACGATTTGCGAGCTTGACGTGTTTGATGATTTTTATTAAACCGAATCGCAAAACGAAGAATATGCTCTCTTAAAAATGTTAAAATAATTTATAAATGCAACCAAAGCACTGTGCAAAATGCACGGTGCTTTTTTGTGTCAAAATCATTTAAAAAACAATCGCAAATTATAAAATGCTGCCGATTCGATTTGTAAAACAACCTTTTTTACACATAAAACATTTTGTTCAATGTCACAAAATATACTGCCTGATTTTGTTTAAATTAAACATATTTAATTTGATGAGAAAGGCCTCGTTTTGTTTAGATATATTCACCAAACGAATATTGAATTTTTTGTAAATAATGGCAATTGCTTTAATCTCTGTAATTATATATAATATAATTAGCATATTTTAATATTTGCGCCCGTGCGCGGATTTTTCTGTGTGTGATGAAGTTGTTTATCGAAACGGAGGAAATTTTATGAAAGCATTTTCCGTAAGAAAAAAGATTTTGAGCGTTCTGCTTGCAATCGTAACCGTTATAGGCGTTGTTTCGCCCGGTTTTGCGGCTGCTGCGGCAGAAGGGGACGGCGGTGTCATACCCGTTTACGAGCTTGAAATTCTTTATGAGGACGGCACACTCGTTCCCACTTATCAGGAAGACGGCAAAACCAAGTACATTGAGTATATGTATGAGGCAGACAAAAAGCAGTTTCAGTATAAGCTGAAGGATTGCGAAATTCCCACAAACGGTTATGTTAAGTGGGACAGTGATACTCCAACGGTGTGCGATGTAACGCCGGAGGGTCTTGTTCGTGCCTTTGACTCTTCAAAGGGCGCCGCAGTAAGGCTTTGGATTGATAATGAGGTTGCCACAATTCCGCTTGTTGGCGGAATTATGAAGAAGGCGCTTGAAAAAGCACTCTTCAACGATAAAATCAATGTTGATACTATGGACACCGATGAAATCATTGCAGCTGTTGAGGCCGCTTTCGGTTCGGACTCCGTTTTGGCAAAATACATTGAGTCTTATAAGGGCGAGCTTGTTGATTCGCTGAGAAAATATCTTGATAAGGTAAACACGGTTATCTCCTGCACGCTTTATGACGGTGACGGTAAAGTGCTTGCAACAGACAGCTTTGAGGTTTGCGTTCAAAAAAGCCAGGAATATTGGGCCGATTTTCTTCCGAACGGCACTCACATCACAAATAAGCAAAATCTGCCGACGACCGTTGCAAAGGGCACAACGCAGCAAATTTCCGCCTGCACCACACCCACAAGGCTTCATATGGGCGTAATTTATTCGGTTAAAAATTCATCTGTTCTCAGCTCGGGCAAGGCTGTTGCAACTGTAACGGATTCCGGGCTTGTAACATTTAAAAACACCGGCACCGTAACGATTCTTGTGTCGCCGGATACGGACGGATTTATTCAAAATATTCTTAAATACATAAATTATCTCTATAAACTGCAAAACACAGGCACGATAGATACGGGTAAAATAGCCGATATTCTTATTAAGCTCGGTCTTGATATAAACCGAAATGTGCTTATGGCAATTCTTGATGCCTGCTTTGCAATCAAGGATATAGTTGGCGATTCGGCAGATGCCGTTCAGCTTACTGCCACGGCAATTAAGATTATTGCAAACCTTATTTTGCAGTTCACAACAAACGATTCAATCACATTCACGGTTATTGACGGTGTGCCGTGCACAAACTTTGATATTAAAGGTGTAAACACGGTTAAAGAGGGCGAGCAAATCTATCTTTCGATAGAAAATGCAAAGCCCGAAGCCGCAAACACCTCAGATATTACTTGGGAATCTTCAAATCCCGAGGTTGCATCGGTTGATCCGCTCACAGGCACGGTAACGGGCAGGGACGCAGGCGGCTCACTCGGCCAATATTCACAGCAAACTGTTGATATCACCGCCACCTCTGCGGCAAACAATGTTAAAAAAACAATCACAATCACAGTAACCGGTAAAACGGGCGATAATCAGCTTTCCGATGTTGTGATAAATAAGGCAAAGAGCACCGTAAATATCGGTGAAACTCAGCAGCTCAGCGCCACGGTTTATCCGGAAAGAGCGCAAAGTTCAAAATATCTTTCGCTTGAATGGGGCGTTGCAACCGTTAATTCCGAAACAGGCGAAACCGAGTATCAATGGGCAACGGCACCTTATCAGGAAACGGATGAAAACGGCAATTTGCTCACCGATGAAAGCGGAAATCCCGTTATGAACGACGGCTCTGTTTCGGACGGAATCGGAAAAATCGATAAGAACGGCCTTTACACAGCCGTTGCGGGCGGCACAAGCCGCATTGCCTGCATGGCTAAAACCGGCTATTCTTTGGTAGGCTCAAATTATTATGAAATTTCCTCCGTAAAGGGCGAAACAACGATTGATAACGGCCAGCCGGTAAGCGGCATCACAATCGCCGCCACAGCCACAACAAGCGGAGGCACGCTTTCAACCAAGGATGTTGAAATAAACGGCACAACATATCATTATCTCACCGTTAAAAAGACTGTTGCAGACGGGCTTGCCGGCAACGGTTGTGTTGTTCAGGCAACAATCTTTCCCGATAATGCAACAAACAAAACCGTTCATTGGGTTATAGATAATGAAGAGGATTACAGTTTAAAAGATAACAAAGACGGCACGGCAGAAATTAAAATGAAAGCAGCCGTTGAAAAGGCAACCGCCGTTAATGTTTATTGCGTTTCCGATGACGGCACGGTTAAAAGTGATGTGCTCACTATTGCGGTAACAAGAAATTATGCCGAATCAAACACGATTGATACTAAAGATATTTCAATCACAAACGGCACCACAATGGAAGTCACGCACACCCTGAAGCCAAGCTACACAGCCGGCTTTACCGGCCCTGCATACACATGCTATCACACAAATTGGTATTCAAGCGATCCTGATATTGTTTCAATCGAATCGGTTGATGAAAACGGCAATGCAATCATAAGCGCAAATGATGTGGGCGTTGTAACGCTCTATTGCGTTTCGGCAGACGGTGCAATTGTGGACAGCACCACCGTTACCTCCTATCCCGATAAAGCAAGGCTTAATGAAATCCTTGATCTTTGCGAACACACGGTAATCAAAAAGAACAAAGATAATGCTGCAACATACAAAGAGTATATGAGAAAGCTCAATTATTGCTATTATCTTTCTAATGAAGCTCCGCTTGCCGCTCAAAATATGGTTGACACTTATTCCGATGAGCTTCTTTATATCTTCTATCGCCTCGGCGGTTATGTCGGTCTCGGCGGCGTTAAAATTTTAAACAGCTCGGCAGAGGAAGTCGGCGATTATATAAGCGTTAAGGTTGGCACAGCGGCAAATTATAAAAAAGCAAAATGCCAGCTCAAATATGAATTAAAGCCAAAGAGCGCCATGTACAGCAAAATTGAATGGAGCTCAAGCGATCCGAATGCGGTTTCGGTTGATGAGAAAACCGGCCTTTGCAAGCCTGTTTCAAATTCGGCTTGCCACGCCACAATTACTGTTACGGTAACGGATTATTTCGGAGAAACCGTTTCCGAAAGTGTTAATGTTGCATTTGCAAGAACTCAGGCAACGGGCATTGAGCTTTCTGCCGAAAGCATCACCGGTGCCAAGGTCGGCGAGCCTCAGCAAATCAAAGCCACAGTGCTTCCCAAAAATTTGATCGGCTCAACGGCTGATATCAAAGATGTTGTTTGGTATTCAAGCAATGATAAAGTTGCAAGTGTAGATCAAAACGGCAATCT
>ULMP01008386.1_pt1 | contig 27067 bp, 19 predicted proteins | sample 1951681 | NCBI WGS metagenome assembly ULMP01 (sample SAMEA4835553, study PRJEB28245) | human gut metagenome | biome: gut microbiome; material: fecal sample | place: Denmark | collected 2008 | reverse complement strand
ATGCCGATCGCCGAGGCAATCGGACATGCATCGGGTCTGACCGTTTCTTACAAAGGATACAGGGTTCAGAATATCTATCAGGAGGGAGACTATTTTGCAGTAACTCCTGAGGATGGAAACAAACTTGTTGTGATGAAGTTTGAAATTAAAAATAAGGGGAAGAAAAAGGTCAGGCTGGATACAGAAAAACTCGGTATTACATTTTATGCATGTTTTGACGGAAAAAACAGGATAAAGGAGACTGCTTCGCTCGGAACCAGAAGTCTTTCCTCTTATGGGGAAACCATCAGGGGCGGAAAGAAGAAAACAGCGGTTTTACTGTTTCAGATTCCGAAAGACCAGGCTGATAAAATTTCGGGTGAGACACTGTATGCAGAAATAAAAGATACAATTTATTCTCTGAAATACAAATAAATGCCCCCAAATTTTACAAAATATGATATAATAAACATAAGGGATTACCAATACAGAAAAGTGCGGGAGGACGTATATGGATACAAATATTCTGTTAGAGTCAGGGACGAACGAATTAGAAATTTTAGAGTTTACATTAGGAGATAATCATTACGGAATCAACGTGGCAAAGATCAGGGAGATTTTGTCATACCAGAAGGTTACTCCTGTACCGAATACACATCCGAGCGTAGAAGGCATTTTTATGCCGCGCGAGGTGATGATTACGGTCATCAATCTGAAAAAGTGTCTTGGCATGGAGGATGATGGACAGGAAGGTCTGTTTATTATCACGAATTTTAATAAACTTGATGTGGCATTTCATGTGGATCAGGTGGTAGGAATTCACCGTGTATCATGGAATGAGATCATCAAACCGGATTCTACGATTAATGGAGAAGACGGAAGTGTTGCAACTGGTGTGATCAAGATGGACGGAAAACTGGTTGTTATTCTTGACTTTGAGGCAATTGTATCATCCATCAGTCCGGAAACCGGTCTCAGGGTCAATGATATTGAACAGATCGGGGAGAGAAGCCGGAGCGAGGATCCAATTCTGATTGCAGAGGATTCTCCGTTGCTGAGCAGTCTGATTACGGACTGCCTGAAAAAAGCAGGATACGAAAAACTGATTGTTACATGTAATGGACAGGAAGCATGGGACAAGATTCAGGAATTTGAAAAGGCGGGGACATTGGACGAGAACGTTCATTGTGTCATTACCGATATTGAAATGCCCCAGATGGACGGACATCGTCTTACGAAGCTGATCAAATCAGATGACAAACTGAAACATCTTCCGGTTATCATTTTCTCCTCTCTTGTAAATGAGGAAATGAGAAGAAAAGGGGAGTCGCTTGGTGCAGATGCACAGCTGACCAAACCTGAAATCGGAAGTCTTGTAGATGCCATTGATGAATTACTTGCAAAGAGAAACAAATAAATTCTGGCAAAACAGTAAGGGGTGTGATGGCTTCATCACATCCCTTTGCAGGTTTATGGAATAAACAGATGGAATGGAGAAAAACACATGGGAGACCACTCATCGGAAAATTATCTGGATCAATTATTAAATTCCATGCATGGAGAAGAAACGGAACATCCGAAGGAACAGCAGGCAGCAAAACAGGTTCTGAGAGATGATTTTGAAAAGCAATTGTTTGGAGAAGAAGAAACGAAGGAAAAGGCAAAAGCGAAAAATGAAGAAGATTTTTTGAGGGAGTTTGAGGAAGAACTGCTCAAGGAAGATATTCCGGAGTATACCGAGAGCCTGAATCAAAAAAAACAGGAAGAAAAAGCCACACAGATTGACGCTTCCCTGGATGATCTGCTCGATAATATTCCACAGGATGATTTTTCGACAGGGGATGCAGCAAAGGAAGAAGAAACCGGTTTTCAGGGGAAAAGTCCGTTGGAAACTGCAATACCACCCGATGAGGATGATTTCGAGGTGAATACACTTGATGATGCAGTCGGAACGTTTGACAGCAATCTGCCAAAAGAAGAGGATGGAGAACTGGATCTGTCAGGGCTTTCGGATTCGGATCTTATGGATATGCTTTCCGGAGATCAGGATTTATCGGATCTGGGGGATATGCTTTCTTCTGATCAAGATGGAAAACCTTTGGAAGAAACTGATTCCATCGGTGATTTTGCAAGATCGGAAATGAATCCGCAGGAAGAAGTGGCAGATAAGATTCCAGAACTTACAGAGCAGGAAGACATACCGGCACAGGCAGAAGAAACCGCTTCCAATGGGAAAAATAAAAAAAAGAAAAAGAATAAGAAAGAGAAAAAAGAGAAAGAAGGCGGCTTCTGGCAGAAACTTTCCCGGATTATTTTCGGAGAGGATGATGAGGAAGAAAAGCAGGCGGTTGACATCGGAAATACACAGGGAGCGGATGTCAGTGAACTTTCGGAGGAAAACCAGCAGATCTTAAAGGAACTTGAAGGTACAGGCGGTGATGCCGGAAGGGAACCGGAAAAGAAAAAGGAAAAACCGAAAAAAGAGAAAAAACCGAAGAAAGAAAAGAAGCCCAAACAGCCAAAACCGCCGAAACCGAAAAAGGAGAAAAAACCTAAGGAAGTGGATAACACACCGCCGCTGCCAAAGGGACCGGTGATTGCGATTGTTCTTATGGCAGTGTCATTGTTTGCATTTGTCATGATTGTGACAAATCTTTTGGGGTATCAGGCAAACTTAAGTCAGGCAAAGGAAAAATATGAGCAGGGTTCTTATGTGGAGGCATACCGTAAGCTGCAGGGGCTTTCGATCAAGGAGCGCGATGAAAAGCTTTATCATCAGCTGGCAACTCTTGCTGCTGTCTCGGAAAAGTATCAGGCATATCTCGTATTTGATAATTACGGTTCAAAACTTGATGCACTTGATGCACTGGTATGTGCATATGGGCGTTATGACCTGAACCAGAAAAATGCCAAAGAGTATGGCTGTGAAGATCAGCTTGAGAAGATCGGAGGAAAGATTATCAAAGCACTGCTGAAAGATTATGATATGACAGGGGATGAGGCACTGGATATCTACCAGACCAGAAAGCGGGATGATTATACGGTAAAATTGCATCAGAAGCTGAAAGAACTTGGGCTGGGATAAAAAAATAGCAGAAAGTAAGGCAGGAGACTGTTAATTTAGGAGTAAGACCTATATGATTGCAATAATAGACTACAACGCTGGAAATTTAAAAAGCGTGGAAAAAGCATTGCATTTTCTCGGAGAAGACTGTGTGATCACACGTAATTTTCACGAGATTGAGACCGCAGACAAAGTGATTCTTCCGGGAGTCGGTGCATTTGGCGATGCGATGGAACAATTGAAAAAATACGAGCTGGACAAGGTGATTCATCAGGTGACAGCGGAAAATAAGCCATTTCTTGGCATCTGTCTGGGACTGCAGCTTCTCTTTGAGGGAAGCGATGAGAGTCAGGGTGTAGAGGGACTCCATGTGCTGGACGGACAGATTCTGCGGATTCCGGATCAGTCGGGACTTAAGATTCCGCACATCGGGTGGAATTCTCTGCATTTACAGAATGACGGAAGACTTTTTGCTGGGCTGGAGGAAAATCCGTATGTATATTTTGTACATTCCTATTATCTGAAAGCAGCGGATGAACAGATAGTGAAAGCAACCACACAGTACAGTACGACAATTCATGCATCGGTAGAATCCGGAAATACATTTGCATGTCAGTTCCATCCGGAAAAGAGCGGTACGGTTGGACTTTCGATTTTGAAAAATTTTGCAAAGCTGCAGGGAGGAAATGCATAGTGTTTACGAAGAGAATTATTCCTTGTCTGGATGTGAATGACGGACGTGTGGTAAAAGGCATTAACTTTGTGAATTTAAGAGATGCCGGAGATCCGGTAGAGGTCGCAGCAGCTTACGACAAGGCGGGCGCAGATGAAGTAGTCTTTCTGGATATTACCGCATCTTCCGATCACCGTGCAACGGTGGTAGACATGGTGCGTAAGGTTGCAGAGAAGGTGTTTATCCCGTTTACGGTAGGCGGTGGTATCCGTACGGTGGAGGATTTTAAGGTACTGCTTCGGGAAGGTGCCGACAAGATTTCCATTAATTCTTCCGCAATCAATACACCGGAGCTGATTGGAAATGCAGCGGACAAGTTTGGCAGCCAGTGTGTGGTAGTCGCCATTGATGCCAGACGAAGAGAGGATGGAAGCGGCTGGAATGTTTACAAAAACGGCGGTCGTATTGATACCGGGCTTGACGCTGTAGAATGGGCAATGAAAGCTAACAGACTTGGTGCGGGAGAAATTCTTCTGACCAGCATGGACTGCGATGGAACAAAGGCAGGGTATGATATTGAACTGACCAGACAGATTGCAGACAATGTTTCCATTCCAGTGATTGCATCCGGTGGTGCGGGCACAAAAGAACATTTTTATGAGGCCCTGACAGAGGGACATGCAGATGCAGCACTGGCAGCGTCCCTGTTTCATTATAAGGAGCTGGAGATCATGGATCTGAAAAACTATCTGGCAGACCGCGGTGTCTCCGTGCGTAGATAGGAGTGAATGAAATTATGGCAATGATAACAAACGACTGGCTTCCGGCAGTCCGTGAGGAATTCGCCAAACCATATTACCGGCAGCTGTATCAGTTTGTGAAAGAAGAGTATAGCCGCACGGTTGTGTATCCGCCGGCAGAGGATATTTTTAATGCACTGCATTTTACACCGCTTAGTGAGGTAAAAGTACTGATTCTGGGACAGGACCCGTATCACAATGAACATCAGGCACATGGTCTTTCGTTTTCTGTCCTTCCGGATCAGAAAGAAATTCCGCCATCTCTGCAGAATATTTATAAAGAACTGCAGGATGATCTGGGGTGTAAAATTCCAAACAACGGCTATCTGAAAAAATGGGCAGATCAGGGTGTACTGCTTTTGAATACCGTGCTTACGGTGCGGGCGCATCAGGCAAATTCCCATCAGGGAAGAGGATGGGAGCAGTTTACGGATGCGATCATTCAGGCAGTGAATGCGCAGGATCGTCCGATTGTGTATATGTTGTGGGGACGTCCGGCGCAGAGCAAAATACCGATGCTTACAAATCCAAAGCACCTGATCTTAAAGGCACCGCATCCAAGTCCGCTTTCCGCGTATCGCGGGTTCTTTGGATGCAGACATTTCAGTCAGGCAAATCAGTTTCTAAAAGAACATGGAATCGAGCCGATTGACTGGCAGATAGAAGACATTTAAGAAATTTCTTGATAAAAAGAGGAGTGCCCCATTGTCCAATGGACAATGGGGCGAATTATGAAAAAATAACAAGTTAGTAACTTTGCTTTCTTTTATGTTCTTATAATAGCATCTGATTGTGAATAAAATATGAACAAAACGAAAAGAAATTGTTATCTTTTCGTAATTATAACAAAAATACGGAAAAATACCACAAAAGTATTGTAAAAACAGTGAAAAAGCGATAGGATAAAAGAAAGAATTGTGTGAAAGAGGTGATACTATGAGAGGAATTTCGATGTATGATTCATCGTCAGTAAGTACTTTATTTTCCAGTCTGGGTTCTTCGAAAAGCACAGGAAGTGGCCTGTTTGGAATCAATTTAAGTGAGTATGCAAGTATTCGCAGTGGTTCTTATGGCAAATTAATGCGCTCTTATTTTTCAATGGATTCCACGAAGGGCACCTCGAAGTCGGATGACAGCACCAAAAATACGATCGAGGATCTGGCCACGACCACATCAACGTCAAAAGACAGTACCAAGACGCTGGCTGCGATTGAGTCCGATGCCAAGGAACTGACAGACTCTGCCAAGGCATTGTATACCCGCAGTAACAACAAGGTGTTTACAAAGGATTCCGGGGGCAGCTACGATACGGACAAGATCTACAAAGCAGTAAAGCGTTTTGCGGATGATTACAACTCCATGCTGGATACAGCCGGCAAGTCATCGACGAACCGCATTTCCCGGTCGGTAAGTTCTATGAAAAATGAGACTTCTTACAATGAGAAACCCTTAAAGGAAATAGGAATTACGGTCGATGAAAAGACCGGCAGGCTGTCGGTGGATGAGACAACGTTTAAGAGTGCGGACACAGAGAAAATAAAGAACCTGTTCAATGGAACCGGTTCCTACGCATACAGTGTGGCAACAAAGGCAGCCATGACAGAGTCCTATGCAAAGTCAGAAGCCGCAAAATCCAATACATATACGAAGAATGGCACGTATAATTACAATTATAACAGCGGAAATATTTTTACAGATATGTTTTAAATAGTTGAAAATGAGTTTTCGAAATGCAGGAAACCCTCTTTGCTGGACAGACCAGCAGAGAGGGTTTCCTGTTTTTACCAAACAGACAGAGGGTAACAGATTAATCATCTGCCTCCTCATCTGCAGTTGTATTGTATACCTGACGTTTTCTTGCCATAACATCACTTTCGAGATATTCGTCATAAGTAGAAACCTTGTCTACCATGCTTCCATCCGGAAGAAACTCGATGATGCGGTTCGCAGTTGTCTGTACGACCTGATGGTCACGGCAGGCAAACAGGATGACACCAGGGAATTTGATCATACCATTATTCAATGCGGTGATGGATTCCATATCCAGGTGGTCTGTCGGCTCATCAAAGATCAAAACGTTGCTTCCCATGATCATCATGCGGGAGAGAAGGACACGGACTTTTTCTCCACCGGAGAGGACACGCATCTTTTTTACACCATCTTCACCGGCAAAAAGCATACGGCCGAGGAAACCGCGGACATAAGTTGCGTCTTTGATCTCGGAGTATTGGGTCAGCCAGTCAACGATCAGCTCATCGGAATCAAAGATGGCGGTATTATCCTTCGGGAAATAAGACTGGCTTGTTGTAACTCCCCATTTGTAAGATCCTTCATCCGGTTCCATTTCCCCGGCGAGAATTTTAAACAATGTTGTCTTTGCAAGCTCATTTCCACCGACAAAGGCGATTTTGTCATCGTGTCCGACAATAAAGGAAATGTTGTCGAGAACTTTCACACCGTCAATGGTTTTACTGATTCCGTCTACGGTCAGAACTTCATTTCCGATTTCACGGTTTGGACGGAAATCAATGTACGGATATTTACGGCTGGAAGGACGGATGTCATCTAGCTGGATTTTTTCCAGGGCACGCTTACGGGAAGTTGCCTGCTTGGATTTGGAAGCATTTGCAGAGAAACGGGAGATAAACTCCTGCAGCTCTTTGATTTTTTCTTCCTTTTTCTTGTTGGCTTCTTTCATCTGACGGACAAGAAGCTGGCTGGATTCATACCAGAAATCGTAGTTTCCGGCATACAGCTGAATTTTGCCGTAATCCATATCTGCAATGTTGGTGCAGACTTTGTTTAAGAAATAACGGTCATGGGAAACCACGATAACCGTGTTTTCAAAGTTGATCAGAAATTCTTCTAACCATGCGATGGCATCAAGATCCAGGTGGTTGGTCGGCTCATCGAGAAGAAGAATGTCCGGGTTGCCAAACAGTGCCTGCGCAAGAAGTACTTTGACTTTTGCGGCACCCGGCAGGTCTGCCATCTGTGTGTAGTGATCCTCGGTCGGAATTCCAAGACCGTTTAACAGGGTGGCAGCATCGGATTCGGCATTCCAGCCGTCCATGTCTGCAAATTCTGCTTCAAGTTCACTGGCGCGGATACCATCCTCATCGGAAAAATCTTCTTTCATGTAGATGGCATCTTTTTCTTTCATGATGTCATACAGATGTTTATTTCCCATGATAACCGTGTCGAGTACGGTATACTCATCATACTTGAAGTGGTCCTGCTGCAGGAAAGACAGACGCTGTCCCGGTGTGATGACAATGTCACCGCTGGTTGGCTCTAACTGCCCGGATAAAATTTTTAAAAAGGTAGATTTGCCGGCACCGTTTGCACCGATCAAACCGTAACAGTTCCCCTCGGTAAACTTTACGTTTACATCTTCGAAAAGGGCTTTTTTGCCTAATCTTAAAGTAATGTTATTTGCACTAATCATACGAAAACCTCATTGCTTTACTTAATATGTCTATGATAAAATCACAAATTCTATTATAAACATGACATGGGATATATTTCAAGAAGAAAAACGCTTTCTTGTTGGAAATGTATAGAAATAATGATATAATGGAGAAAGAATTGAACGAAATTGGGGCAAAGCTATGGATTATAGGGAATTTATACAGTTGGATCTGCCTGTCGCAGTTGCAATTGTCAGTTGTGGGGCAGACTGGAGAGTGGAAGAGGCAAACGCAGAGTTTACGGATGTACTTGGATACACGGAAAAGGAACTGCGGGAAACCAGACCACAAAAAATGGTATATGACGAAGATTATGCAAATCTGGTCAGTGTATTGGAAAATGTTGTCCGGACACATGACAACGGAAAAATGCAGCTTCGTATCGTACGCCCCGATGGGAAAACCCGGTGGGTGGAGATGCGGTGCAGTGTTCTGGCACATTACGATGTAAAACCATATGTGGTTTTATTTTTATGGGATATTGATGAGGAAAAAAGACGGGAAGAACATCAGAAACTGTTGAACCAGAAATATGAGCTGATGGAACAGCTGTCTTTGGAATATCCGTTTGATCTGGATGTGGAAAACTGGACGATGCTGCGCTCGTACCGGCTGATGGAACTGAGGGGACAATACGATTATTCCGAACAATATTTTCCGGTGGATGAAGAAGTTCTGACACTCTGTCCACCGGATCAGGAGCTTTTTCTGAAGGCTATGAAAGAAGCTGCCACAGAGGAAAAAACCGGAAGTATGGATACAAGGTTTAATATCCATACGGAAAATGAGACACCGAAATATCTCTGGTTTAGAACTTATTACAAGAGCATTGCAGACCATAATGGACGGATCACCCGGATTATCGGAAGAAGTTTTAATATTGATGAAGATAAGAATCTTCAGGAAGAAGTGCGGAGAGATCCGCTGACAAAACTGCTCAACAAGCTGGAAATCCAAAGGGAGACCGATGCATTTCTGGAAGGAGCAGAAGACGGAACCCATGTATTGTTTCTGATTGATATTGATAATTTTAAAGGTGTCAATGATAATTTCGGGCATACATTCGGTGATACCGTAATCGTAGATGTTGCAAATATTATCAAATCTTTTTTCCGCAACAATGATCTGACCGGAAGGGTCGGTGGGGATGAATTCCTTGTGCTGATGAAGAACACAACACTCGAGAAGGCAAAGGAACGTGCCGGAAATCTTGGAGAAGCACTCTGCAAAGTTTATACGGGGGGCTCCATTCACTACAGGATCTCGGCAAGTATTGGTCTGGCCGCCTGTAACGGTGGGGATGGAAATACATACAGTTCCCTGTTTGAAAAAGCGGATCATGCCATGTATCGTACCAAGCAGGGGGGCAAAAATGGATATGAGATTGCCGGTGCAAAAGATGTGGGAATGATCAGAAACGGAATCAAAAACATTGAGCGGCGGGAAAACATGGGCGCAGAAGACCGTGAATTCCTTGCATTTTCCATCAGTCTTATGGCGCACGCCAAAAATATAGACGGGTCGCTGAATATGCTTTTAAACAGGATTACGGAAAGATACCAGCTGGATCTTGTTATGGTATTTGAGGATAACACCGAAAATGACGGAATGGTCATGACCAATTATTTTGGAAATAATTTCTCTTTTTATGGGAAAAGTGCGTTTCCAAAGAAAAGTCCTTCACTAAAGGAACTACAGCCAGGGGAGTATATGATAGTTAAAAATTCGCGGAGCAATTTTGCAACGGGGATGGGAAAGTATCTTAAGTCAACGGATACATACAACGAAAACGCTCCGTTTTCTGCTGTGGTTGGAAAATTTGAATATGTTGGGGGCTGTACAGGGGAAGTAATTTATGTGTCACTGGACGAAGAACGGCAGTGGCAGCCGGGAGAGTTGGAAATTTTTCAGGAACTGACCCGTATGATGGCTATTTTTGTGTCCCTGCGCTATCGGGTCACAGAAAGCCGGGAACAGATCAGTTCCATCCAGAAAAAAGATCCGCTGACAGGGCTGTACAATCAGGAGGCATTCCGTGAAGCGGTGATTGAAATTCTGGCACATTCCAAGCCGGATGAAGTATATGCCATTGAGTATATGGATATCAATAATTTTGGATATATCAATGAAAATTATGGCTATAAAGTAGGGGACAGTGTCCTTAAAATGTTTGCACAGGATATCTTTATGCAGGAGTATTTCCGTGCAGGCTGCCGTTTGTATTCGGATTTTTTTCTGCTTCTGATTGCAGATGAAAGTCAGGAAAAAATGATCGATCGTCTGCACAACAGAAATAAAAGATTTTCCAATATGCAGAATCACAGGTATCCAAACAGTGGAATGGGGATATCGGCAGGGGTATATATTCTGGAAGACAATAAAATGGACATCGAGTTTGCGATCGAAAATGCCAATCTTGCATGGAAAAATGCAAAAAATACCGGGAAGAGGGATATTACCCTGTATAATCCTTCCCTGCGTATCCAGCGTACCGAGGAGCAAAAAATAGTCGGGGAATTTTATGAGGCATTATACCGGGATGATTTCCAGATGTATCTGCAGCCAAAGTTTATTTTACGTGACCGGAGTGTTTATGGGGCAGAAGCACTGGCACGATGGAAACGTCCGGATGGAAAGATTCTTCCGCCGGGAATGTTTATTGATTCTCTCGAAAAAATAGGATATATCACAGAGCTTGATTTTTATATTTATGAGGAAGTGTTAAAAACTCTCGAAAAATGGGACAAGCAGCACCGGAGAAAAATTGTGATTTCAACCAATTTTTCCGGGCGTCATTTTGAGTCGGACGGAGAGGAATTTTTAAACCGTATCCAGCATGTGCTTTCCAAATACAGTGTCCGTCCGGAGTATATAGAAATTGAGGTGACAGAGGGCGTACTTGTAAAAAATGTAGCAGTCCTTGAAAAGTGTATGAACCGGCTGCACGAGATTGGATTCCGTGTGGCAATTGATGATTTCGGAACAGGATATTCTTCACTTTCCGTACTTGCAGACATGCCTGCAGACGTCATAAAAATTGACAAAAGTTTTATTAATAAAGGCATGACGGAACAAAAGAAAAATCTTCTTTACGAAATCGGCCGTATGGTAAAGATTTTACATAAAGATATTATTATAGAGGGGGTGGAAACGGAGGAACAGGAGCAGTTCCTCAAAGAAGGTGGATTCACCTGCGGACAGGGATATTTATGCAATTGTCCGGTTCCGATTGGCGACTTTGAAAAGATGTATTTGTAAAAAAACAAGAAATGCTGTCGCTATCGCTTGATTTTTGGGTGCATTCATCCTATATTATTTAGTTAGAAGACATTCTGATTCAATGTTTTTTATGTTTGAACTTTAATTAAAAATAGGAGGACTAATTCATGAAACGTTCAATGAAAACCATGGATGGAAACCATGCAGCAGCACACGCTTCTTATGCGTTTACTGATGTTGCAGCAATCTATCCTATTACTCCTTCATCTGTTATGGCTGAGGCTACAGATGAGTGGGCAACCGCTGGTCGTAAGAACATTTTCGGACAGACCGTTCAGGTTACAGAAATGCAGTCTGAGGCTGGTGCAGCCGGTACTGTACACGGATCTCTTGCAGCTGGTGCATTAACAACTACTTACACAGCATCCCAGGGTCTGTTACTTATGATCCCGAACCTGTACAAAGTAGCTGGTGAGAGACTTCCGGGCGTATTCAACGTATCCGCTCGTTGTGTTGCTACACATGCACTGAACATCTTCGGTGATCACTCTGATGTATATGCTTGCCGTCAGACAGGTGTTGCAATGCTTTGTGAGTCATCCGTACAGGAAGTTATGGACTTAACTCCGGTTGCTCATTGCGCAGCAATCAAGGGAAGAATTCCATTCATCAACTTCTTCGATGGATTCCGTACATCTCACGAAATTCAGAAGATCGAGACATGGGATTATGAAGATCTGAAAGATATGGTAGATATGGATGCAGTTGATGCTTTCCGTAAGAATGCATTAAATCCAAATCATCCGGTAGAAATGGGATCTGCACAGAACCCTGACATCTTCTTCCAGTCAAGAGAAGCTTGCAACTCTACATACGACGAGCTGCCTGCAATCGTACAGGAATATATGGACAAGGTAAATGCCAAGATCGGCACAGACTACAAGCTGTTCAACTACTACGGAGCTGCTGATGCTGACCGTGTCATCATTGCTATGGGTTCTGTATGTGAGACCATCGATGAGACCATCGATTACTTAATGGCAAAGGGCGAGAAGGTCGGTGTTGTTAAGGTTCGTCTTTACAGACCATTCGTAAAGGAAGCTTTAATCGAGGCTATTCCGGATACTGTTAAGAGAATTGCAGTATTAGACAGAACAAAAGAGCCAGGTTCTCTTGGTGAGCCATTATACTTAGATGTAGTTGCTGCATTAAAGGGATCTAAGTTCGATCAGGTTACAATTACAAGCGGACGTTACGGATTAGGATCTAAGGATACTACTCCTGGACAGATCATCGCTGTATACAACAACACAGAGAAGCCAAGATTTACAATCGGTATTACTGATGATGTTACAAATCTTTCTCTTGAAGTTAAGGAGAATCCTGTTACTACACCAGAAGGAACAACAAACTGTAAGTTCTGGGGTCTTGGTGCAGATGGTACAGTAGGTGCCAACAAGAACTCCATCAAGATCATTGGTGACAACACAGATATGTACGCTCAGGCATACTTTGATTATGACTCCAAGAAGTCCGGTGGTGTTACAATTTCCCACTTACGTTTTGGACATTCTCCAATCCGTTCCACATACCTGATCTCTCAGGCAAACTTCGTAGCATGTCACTGTACAGCATACATCTACAAGTACAACATGGTTCAGGATCTGGTACCGGGCGGTACATTCCTGTTCAATACACAGTGGACAGTTGATGAACTGGATGAGAAGTTACCGGGTCAGGTAAAGAGATACATCGCAGAGAACAACATCAACTTCTACATCATCGACGGTGTAAAGATCGGTAAAGAGATCGGTCTTGGAAACCGTATCAACACTGTACTTCAGTCAGCATTCTTCTCTCTGACAAAGCTGATTCCGGAAGAGGAAGTTATCAAGCTTATGAAGGACGCAGCTACAAGATCTTATGCTAAGAAGGGTGACGATGTCGTTAAGATGAACCACGACGCAATCGATGCCGGTGCTACAGCATACGTTAAGGTAGATGTTCCAGAGAGCTGGAAGAACTGCACAGATGATGATTACTCTGTAGAAGTTAAGGGAGACAACAAGGAAGTTGTTGACTTCGTTAAGGATATTCAGCAGAAAGTCAACGGACAGCAGGGTAACACAATTCCTGTATCTGTTGTTAAGAAATACGAGACAGGCTGGACTCCATCCGGTACAGCAGCATACGAGAAGCGTGGTGTTGCAACAGACGTTCCTGTATGGGATGCTACCAAGTGTATCGAGTGTAACCAGTGTTCTTATGTATGTCCTCATGCAGCAATCCGTCCAGTCGCTATGACAGAGGCTGAGGCAGCTAAGGCTCCGGAAGGAATGCAGATGAAGGATCTCAACCAGATGCCAGGTTACAAGTTCGCAATCGTTGTTTCCGCATTCGACTGTACAGGATGTGGTTCTTGTGTAAACGTATGTCCTGATAAGGTACAGGCTATCACAATGACCGGATTCGAGGCACATGAGGATGAGCAGAAGTACTTCGATTACGCAGTATCTCTTGAGGATAAGGAAGATGTTATCGAGAAATTCAAACTTAACTCTGTTAAGGGATCTCAGTTCCGTCAGCCATTACTTGAGTTCTCCGGAGCTTGTGGTGGATGTGGTGAGACACCTTACGCTAAGTTAATTACCCAGTTATTCGGTGACAGAATGTACATTGCAAATGCAACTGGATGTTCTTCTATCTGGGCAAACTCTTCACCTTCTACACCTTATACAACAAACAAGAAGGGTCATGGTCCTGCATGGTCTAACTCACTGTTCGAAGATGCAGCAGAGTTTGGTTATGGTATGTTACTTGCTCAGAGAGCAATCCGTGACAGATTAAAGAACGAGCTGGATGAGATCGCAGCTAACACAGATAAGGCTGATGTTAAGGATGCCATCAAGGAGTGGAATGATACATTCGCTTCCGGTATCGAGAACGGACCAGCTACAGAGAAGTTAGTAGCAGCATTAGAGGCTTGCGGATGCGATGCTTCCAAGAATGTATTAAAAGAGAAAGATTTCCTCGCTAAGAAGTCTCAGTGGATCTTCGGTGGTGATGGATGGGCATACGACATCGGATTCGGTGGTGTAGACCATGTATTAGCATCCGGTAAGGATATCAACGTAATGGTATTCGATACTGAGGTTTACTCAAATACAGGTGGACAGTCTTCTAAGTCTACTCCTACAGGTGCGATCGCACAGTTCGCTGCCGGTGGTAAAGAGACCAAGAAGAAGGATCTTGCCGGTATCGCAATGAGCTATGGTTATGTATATGTAGCACACATCTCTATGGGTGCTGATATGAATCAGTGTGTTAAGGCTCTTGCAGAGGCAGAGGCTTATCCGGGACCATCACTGATCATTGCTTACGCTCCATGTATCAACCATGGTATCAAGAAGGGTATGAGCAAGGCTCAGACCGAGGAGAAGTTAGCTGTTGAGTCCGGATACTGGTTCAACTTCCGTTACAACCCAACACTTGCTGCAGAAGGCAAAGATGCATTCTCATTAGACAGCAAGGAGCCTACAGGCGATTATCAGGCATTCTTAAAGGGTGAGAACCGTTATGCATCTCTTGCTAAGTTCAACCCAGAGAGAGCTGCTGAGTTATTTGCAAAGGCTGAGAAGAACTCTAAGGATGAGTATGACCACTTAAAGAAGTTAGTAACTCTTTACGCTGGTAAATAATTGATCCGGAAACAGAGGAATACAGATAAACCGCAGGGACGAATGTCCCTGCGGTTTTTAATTTCAGGCATAAAAAAATCTATGCCGTACATACTATCTCCAGAAACCATTTCTGCAAAAATGCATATGGTAAAAGGGGAGGAAGAGGCATGTTGGAAAATAGTTATCCGATCCGTACGGATCTGGCACTCGAATCACAGGAGCGGCTGCAGGAAGACCAGGCAGATATGCGCGGCATCCGTGTTCTGGAAGAACGGCGGGAAAATGGAGTGATTGTCAGTACCGTGATGATCGAGACTGAGAATGCATCCGTTGCGATGGGAAGGCCAAAGGGGACGTACATTACGATCGAGGCGCCGGAGATGATCGAGGAAGATGCCGGATACCACAGGGATATTTCTTTGGAGCTGGCAAAGATCATGCGGAATCTTCTGCCGGGAAAAGAGATTGAAAAAAATTTAAAAAAGGGGCTGGAAGTCGCGGCACTGGTTGTCGGACTGGGCAACCGGGAAGTGACGCCCGATGCGCTGGGACCGAGAGTGGTGGATAATTTATTTATCACCCGCCACATCCTGAATGAATTCGGAAAGTATGCATTCCAGAGAGAAGATGTGGGAAAAGTCAGCGGAATCGTGCCGGGGGTTATGGCGCAGACCGGTATGGAATGTGTGGAGATCTTAAAGGGTGTGGTAAAAGAGACGAAACCGGATTTTCTGATCACGGTCGATGCGCTGGCGGCAAGAAGCATCCGGCGGCTGGGACGGACGATCCAGCTGACGGATACGGGAATCACGCCGGGAAGCGGAATCGGCAATCACCGCAATGCCATCAACAGCAAAAGTGTGGGCGTTCCCGTGATTTCCCTCGGTGTGCCGACGGTCGTGGATGCGGCAACGATTGTCTCGGATGCCATGACGGAATTTATTTCCGCATTATCGCTTTCGGATCTGCAGAAGCTGGATGAGAGGGAGCGGCAGGAACTGGCAAGGGAACTGCTCTCGCCACAGCTGAATGGTCTTTTTGTCACACCGAAAAACATTGATGACTCGATCAAAAATTTAAGTTTTCTGATTTCGGAGGGACTCAATATTGCGCTTCTGGGAGATAAAGAGGAATAGGGACAAAAGAAAAGGCATATAATTCTCTCAAGGTGGTGATAGGGTGAGGAGACGATTGCTTCTTTTTCTGGTGACGATAGATTTTGTGCTGGTCTGCGCTTTTGCGTATTGCTGGGGTGGCGGACTGGTGCAGTTTCTGGGGCAGAATCTGTCCCTGAAATTTTATAACGGAGTGCTTAATCTTTATGTGCCGGGGGTACTGGGGGCGCAGGAGGAAGGAATTCCGAATATATACCGGGATGTGACGGCTTCCATGTACCCGGCAATTGCACAAAACGAGCAGCGGCTGTGGTATGAATCACAGGAGGAAAACCTGGCGTATTATGAGAATCAGGCAGCAGAGGAAAACGAACAGGCAAAGCAGATCATTGCGGAAAATGAAAAGGCGGTAACGGAACAGCCAGTGCAGCAGGAAAGTCAGAATGTGGACGAGACTCCGACACAAAAAGAGTCCAAAAAGCCGGAGAAAAAAACAGAAACTTCCGGGAAAAAAGTTTCTGTCAACCGCAAAAAACTGCAGGATTTTGATTATCTGAGACAGACCTTTTATCAGGTTGATAATACAACGACCATCGGGAAAAATCAGCTGGACGTGGATAAGCTGATGAAACCGGATCTAAGGATTGACCAGTCGGTGGACGGCCCGCAGATTTTAATTTATCATACCCATTCCCAGGAACGGTATGCCGATTCAAAAGATGAAAAAACGGGTGTTGTCGGAGTGGGAGATTATCTGACGGAATTGTTGGAAGAGGAAGGATTTCAAGTCATGCATCATAAAGGAGAATACGATGTGGGCGACCGGGATCATGCATATTCCAAGGCAGCCCCGTCGATTCAGAAAATCATAAATGATAATCCATCGATTCAGGTAGTGATCGATTTACATAGAGACGGCGTGGGAGAAAACACGCGTCTGGTGACAACGCAAAACGGAAAAAAGATGGCAAAGATCATGTTTTTTAACGGACTGAGCAGAACAACGGCTTCCGGGGATATTCCGTATTTAAAAAATCCGTATATTTCCGATAATCTGGCGTTTTCGTTTCAGATGCAGCTTGCCGCTGCGGAATATTATCCGGATTTTACAAGGCGAATTTATCTAAAAGGGTACCGCTTTAATATGCATTTCTGCCCGAAGAGCATGCTGGTGGAAGTGGGCGCACAGACGAATACGTTTGAGGAAGCAAAAAATGCGATGGAACCACTTGCAGATCTGTTTGCAAAAGTGTTGAAATAACGGCTGTAAATGTTACAATGTACTTATATGAGGAGGGCATTTTTATGGTTGATTATACAGAAGGCTCAGGCAGACAGTATCACACAGGCGTGGGACCGCAGGACATAGGTAAGTATGTGATCCTGCCGGGAGATCCCAAACGATGTGCAAAGATTGCGGAATTTTTAACGGATGCAAAGCAGGTGGCAGATAACCGGGAATTTACGACTTACACCGGAACGTTAGATGGCGTCAGGGTGAGTGTGACTTCCACCGGAATCGGCGGACCGTCGGCTGCAATTGCCATCGAGGAGCTTTCCAAATGCGGTGCACACACGTTTTTGCGTGTAGGCACCTGCGGCGGAATGCAGGAAAATATACTTGGCGGAGATCTGGTGATTGCAGACGGAGCGATCCGGATGGAGGGGACAAGCCGGGAGTATGCACCGGTCGAATATCCGGCTGTCCCGGATTTTACAGTGACTACTGCACTGGTACAGGCAGCAAAAAAACGCGGGATACGTCATCATGTCGGCGTTGTACAGAGCAAGGATTCCTTTTTCGGACAGCATGAGCCGCAGATTATGCCGGTAAGTTATGAGCTCACGCAGAAATGGCAGGCATGGCTTAGGATGGGATGTCTGGCATCGGAGATGGAATCGGCGGCGCTTTTTATTGCCGGAAGTTTTTTGCATGTGCGTGTGGGCGCCTGCTTTCTTGTCCTTGCCAATCAGGAGCGGGAAAAAAGGGGGCTGCCGAACGTGCAGGTGCATGATACAACGCAGGCAATCGCTACAACTGTGGATGCCATCCGGTTGCTGATACAGGAGGATAAAGATGCAGACAGATTATAAAGAACTGATCCGGAGTGCGTTTCAGGCGAGAAAGCGGGCGTATACACCGTATTCCCGTTTTCAGGTGGGTGCGGCTCTTCTGGCCAAAAACGGAACTGTGTATCAGGGATGCAATATAGAAAATGCTTCCTATCCTGCAACAAACTGTGCCGAACGTACGGCATTTTACAAGGCGGTCAGTGAGGGTGTGCGGGAATTTCAGGCGATTGCAATCGTTGGTGGAAGTGTTTTGTACCCCAAAACGGCAGAGGAAAACCAATGTACGGATCTTTGCAGTCCGTGTGGAATCTGCAGACAGGTGATGCGGGAATTCTGTCCGGGAGATTTTGAGATTGTACTTGCAAGGTCCCAGGAGGACTATGAAGTACACACGCTGGAGGAACTGCTGCCTCTTAGTTTTGGACCGGAAAATCTTAAGAAACAGGGAGGGGAGTAAATCATGGACAGACGATTGAAACGTGTTTTTGTAATAGTACTCGATTCGATGGGAATGGGAGCGATGGCAGATGCCGCACGCTTCGGAGATGAAGGTGCCGATACATTGGGGCATATTTCACAGACCGTGGAACATTTTTATATTCCAAATCTGGCATCTTTAGGGCTGGCAAACCTGAAATCCTTAAAACAGGTACAGCCGCAGGAACATCCACTTGGATATTATGCGGCACTGAATGAAAAAAGCAACGGAAAAGACACCATGACCGGACACTGGGAGATGATGGGGATTGAAACAAAAAAGCCTTTCATCACCTTTACGGAACATGGATTTCCGCCGGAGCTGATCGCAGAACTGGAAAAAAGATGCGGCAGAAAAATTATAGGAAACCGGGCGGAAAGCGGAACAAAGATTTTAGAGGAACTCGGCGAGCAGGAAATCAGGGAAGGAAAGCTGATCGTGTACACATCGGCAGATTCGGTTCTGCAGATCTGCGGGAACGAGGAGACGATGGGATTAGAGACCCTGTATCATTACTGTGAGATTGCCAGGGAACTGACGATGCGTGATGAGTGGAGGGTGGGACGCGTGATCGCCCGCCCGTATGTGGGAAAGAAAAAAGGCGAGTTTGTCAGAACCAGCAACCGCAGGGATTATGCGTTGAAACCGACCGGGCCAACAGCATTAAATGCGCTTCAGGAAGCCGGATATGACGTGCTGGCAGTCGGAAAGATCCATGATATTTTTGACGGATACGGAATTACAAAAAGTCTGCATTCGACCAGCAGTGTCCATGGGATGGACCAGACCATTGCGCTGGCCCAATCCGATTTCTGCGGTTTGTGCTTTACCAATCTGGTCGATTTTGATGCCCTGTGGGGACACCGGAGAAATCCGATCGGATACGGAGAGGAAATCGAGAGGTTTGACAAAAAGCTCGGAGAACTTATGCCACTGCTTAAAAAAGAGGATCTGCTGATGATCACGGCGGACCATGGAAACGATCCGACGTACAAGGGGACGGATCACACAAGAGAGCAGGTGCCGCTGCTTTTGTATTCGCCATCCGATCAGGGAAGCGGGCGGCTCCCGACACAGGATACATTTGCGGTGATCGGGGCGACCATTGCGGATAATTTTGGAGTGCAGATGCCGGCAAATACGATCGGCACATCACTTCTTCCGTTGTTATAGTTTGCAGAAGAGAGGGAAAAGCCGATGATGAATCGATTTATTGCACACAATATGCCAAAAATAGAGCTGCACTGTCATCTGGACGGTTCGGTGAGCCTGCCCCTGATCCAGAAACTGATGCAGCAGGAGAAAAAAGAGCCGCTGGGACTGGAAGAATTGCGGAAAAAACTGGTGGCACCGATGGACTGCAGTTCACTGGCAGAGTATCTGGAGAAGTTTGAACTGCCGCTTGGCTGCCTGCAGACGAAGGAGGGACTTTCGGCAGCAGCACAGGATCTGGCACTTTCTGCAGCAAAAGAACAGGTCAAATATCTGGAAGTGCGTTTTGCACCTGCATTTTCCATGGAGCAGGGGCTTTCGGTCCGGGAAATCTTAGAGAGCGTCCGGGATGGCCTGAAAAAAGCAGAAGAAAAAGCGGACATCCTGACCGGAATGATTGTCTGCACCATGCGCAATCTGGAAACCGAAAAAAATATTGCCATGTTAAAAGAAGCGCGGGAATTTCTCGGAAACGGTGTCGTTGCCTGTGATCTGGCAGGGGATGAAAAGGCGTACCCGACAGCAGCGTTTGCGGATGTATTTGCCACTGCAAAAAAATATGGCATGCCATATACCATCCATGCAGGAGAATGTGGAAGCAGGGAAGAAATCCGTACGGCCATTGAACTGGGAGCATCGCGGATCGGTCACGGGATTGCTATGAGTGGGGACGAAGAGCTAAAGAAGATAGTTGCAGAGAAAAAGATTGGAGTGGAACTGTGTCCGACGAGTAATCTGCAGACAAAGGCGGTTACGGATTTTACAGACTATCCGTTCCGGGAATTTTACGATGCCGGAATTTTGCTTTCCATCAATACGGACAACCGTACCGTCAGCGATACCAGCTGTACGGATGAATATATGCGTCTGGCAGAAGCCGGGATGTTTCAAGAGCCGATGTGTGAGAAAATTTATATGGCTTCGCTGCATTCGGCATTTGCGGACGATGATACCAAACAGGTATTATGGAAAAAGTGGATGTCAATGTTTGATTTATAGACCTGTTTTCGGTATAATGTAACATTGCGTAGGTTCTATCAGCATCTGATGGACCGTACTTATCAAACGATAAATTATAGTAGAAAGAAAAAGAGGAATAAGATGTCAATCGATCAGAGCAAAATTCGTAATTTTTGTATTATTGCCCATATTGATCACGGTAAGTCTACACTTGCGGATCGAATCATAGAAAAAACAGGAACGCTGACCAGCCGTGAGATGCAGGCACAGGTTCTCGATAATATGGATCTGGAGCGTGAGAGGGGAATCACGATCAAATCCCAGGCAGTGCGCATCATTTATCAGGCAAAGGATGGAGAGGAATATATTTTTAACCTGATTGATACGCCGGGACACGTGGATTTTAATTATGAAGTATCCCGGAGCCTTGCAGCGTGTGATGGTGCCATCCTGGTTGTGGATGCCGCACAGGGGGTGGAAGCCCAGACACTTGCCAATGTCTATCTGGCACTGGATCATGATCTGGATGTGCTTCCGGTCATCAATAAGATTGATCTGCCGAGTGCACGCCCGGAAGAGGTCGCACAGGAAATCGAGGATGTGATCGGTATCGAGGCGATGGATGCTCCGCGTATTTCTGCAAAGACCGGACTGAATATTGAGGAAGTGCTTGAACAGATCGTGACAAAGATTCCGGCACCTGCCGGAGATCCGAAGGCACCGCTTAAGGCGTTGATCTTCGATGCGCTGTATGATTCCTATAAGGGGGTAATTGTTTTCTGCCGGATCAAGGAAGGTACCGTCAAAGTGGGAACCAAAATCAAAATGATGGCCACAGGAGCTGAGGATCTGGTGACAGAAGTGGGATATTTCGGTGCCGGGCAGTTTATTCCGTGTGACGAGCTTTCCGCAGGTATGGTTGGATATATCGCGGCGAGCATTAAAAATGTGCGCGATACACGTGTCGGAGACACTGTGACAGAGCTCGACCGCCCGTGTGCAGAACCGCTTCCGGGATATAAAAAGGTCAATCCGATGGTGTACTGCGGATTATATCCGGCAGACTCTGCCAAGTATCCGGATCTGCGGGATGCGCTTGAAAAACTGCAGGTCAATGATGCATCGTTACAGTATGAACCGGAGACATCCCTTGCCCTGGGATTTGGATTCCGCTGCGGATTTCTGGGATTACTGCATCTTGAGATTATTCAGGAGCGTTTAGAGCGTGAGTTTAATCTGGATCTTGTGACTACGGCACCCGGTGTTATTTATAAGGTGCACAAGACCAACGGAGAAGTGTTTGACCTGACCAATCCGTCCAATCTGCCGGACCCTTCGGAGATTGAATATATGGAGGAACCGTTTGTATCGGCAGAGATCATGGTAACCAGCGAGTATGTCGGGGCAATTATGAAGCTTTGTCAGGAACGCCGCGGTATTTATATCAGCATGGATTATATTGAAGCAACCCGTGCCGTGATCAAATATGATATGCCACTGAATGAGATTATTTATGATTTCTTTGATGCATTAAAGTCGCGGTCCCGCGGATATGCCTCTTTTGATTATGAAATGAAAGGATATGTCCGTTCCGACCTTGTCAAACTGGATATTCTTATTAATAAGGAGATGGTGGACGCCTTATCCTTTATTGTATTCAAAGACAGTGCATACGACAGAGGCCGTAAAATGTGTGAGCGTCTGAAAGAAGAGATTCCGAGACATCTGTTTGAAATCCCGATTCAGGCAGCCGTAAACGGAAAAGTCATCGCTCGTGAAACGGTTAAGGCCATGCGCAAGGATGTCCTGGCAAAATGTTACGGCGGTGATATTTCCCGTAAGAAAAAGCTTCTGGAGAAACAGAAGGAAGGAAAGAAGAGAATGCGTCAGGTCGGCAGCGTAGAAGTGCCGCAGGAGGCATTCATGAGTGTATTGAAACTGGATGAAGACTGATTCTATGAATGAAAAGAAACTGGAATTATATATTCATATCCCTTTTTGCGTGAAAAAGTGTGATTACTGTGATTTCCTGTCCTTTCCGGCAGACAGCAATACACAGATCAGATATGTGCATGCCCTGCTGCAGGAAATCCGTTATTACGGAAATCTGCTTGGGGATTATCATGTCCCGACAATTTATATCGGAGGGGGAACGCCGAGCTGGCTGGAGGAAAATCTGATTTACACCGTGCTGCAGCAGGTTGCTTCGAGTTTTCATGTGGAGGCGGATGCGGAGATCAGCATCGAGTGCAATCCGGGAACGGTGACGGCAAAGAAACTGAATGTCTATCAGAATGCGGGGATCAACCGCCTCTCGATCGGACTGCAGTCAACAAACAATGAGGAGCTGAAAGCACTTGGAAGAATTCACACGTATGATCAGTTTTTAAAAACGTATGAGCTGGCGAGAAATGCAGGATTTGAAAATATCAATATTGATCTGATGAGCGGTCTGCCTTACCAGACGCTGGACAAATTTTTAGAATCCCTGCAGACGGTGATCCGCCTGAAACCGGAACATATTTCGGCATATTCCCTGATCATAGAAAAGGGGACACCGTTTTATGAACGGTATAAGTTTGACGCAGTGAAGCAGGAAGCGGGGATTCATACAGAGATTCTTCCGGACGAGGATGAGGTATACCGCATTTATAAGGCCACGCAGGATGTACTGAAACAGGCAGGATACCGTCAGTATGAAATCTCTAATTTTGCCCAGCCGGGGTATGCCTGCAGACATAACATCGGCTACTGGACCAGAGAAAATTATCTGGGGCTGGGGCTGGGGGCATCTTCCCTGGTGGAAAATGTCCGGTATACCAACACCCGGCAGCTGTATGCGTATGGAGAATTTTGTGACCACCTGCAGGAGAAGTCTCCGGCAGAGTTTTTAAAAGACGGGGAGCATGCCGTACCGGAGGATCTCTGGATTGGCAGCTGTGTACAGGAACAGGCACAGATTCTGACAAGAAAAGAGCAGATGGAGGAATTTATGTTTCTGGGGCTGCGGATGAATGAGGGAGTAACCAGAGCAGCGTTTGAGCAAAGCTTTGGGGTACCGATTGAGGCCGTGTATCTGGAAACACTTCGCAAGCTGAAAGAACAGGGACTTTTGCAGATGGTTGCTGGCAGGATTGCACTGACCGACAAGGGGATGGATCTGGCCAACTACGTGATGGCGAAGTTTCTTTTATAAAATATAATTATAAAATAAAAATAAAATAGCATCAGGGTGTTGACAAAAAAACACCTTGGTGCTATTTTAATAACAGAACGATATTAGCACTCTAAGTAAATGAGTGCTAACAAACCAAAAACAACCGGTGAAGGTTCAGGAACAGGAGACGGGAAAATGGCAGACGAGAATATGGAATTGGATGAAAGAAAAGTAAAAATTCTGGATGCAGTTATCCGTAATTATCTTGCAACCGGTGAACCTGTGGGATCACGAACCATTTCAAAATATACGGATCTGAATTTAAGTTCTGCAACCATCCGCAATGAGATGGCAGACCTTGAAGAACTTGGTTATATCGTGCAGCCACATACATCAGCAGGAAGAATTCCTTCAGACAAAGGCTATCGGTTTTATGTGGATCATCTGATGCAGGAAAAAGACCGGGAAGTCAAAGAAATGAAGGACTTCGTAATAGAAAAAACCCAGAAGATGGATGAGGTATTAAAAAAGGTTGCAAAGATGCTTGCAAACAACACCAATTATGCGACAATTGTTTCCGCACCGACTTACAGTGGAAACAAAGTAAAGTTTATGCAGCTGTCCAATGTAGATGAGAAACATATACTGGCAGTTATCGTAATGAACAGCAACATGGTAAAGAATCAGATGATCGACGTGGAAGAACCGCTCGACAACGAAACTTTACTGAAACTGAACATTCTGCTGAATACAGCATTGAATGGGCTGTCACTGCAGGAAATCAATCTGGGAACGATTTCCAAACTGAAAGAGCAGGCAGGCGTGCACAGTGAGATTGTTTCCCATGTGCTGGATGCACTGGGACAGACACTGAGTGAAAACGAGGATCTGCAGATCTACACAAGCGGTGCAACCAATATTTTGAAATATCCGGAACTTTCTGATTCAGAGAGTGCGGCAGGTCTTCTTTCCACATTTGAGGAAAAAGATGAGCTGGTAAATCTGGTAACGGAATCCCTTTCTGAGGGGGAGAGCAAAGGAAATGAAATACAGGTTTATATCGGAAATGAAGCTCCGGTACAGACCATGAAAGATTGCAGTGTCGTTACCGCAACTTATGATCTGGGGGAGGGCGTCAAAGGAACGATCGGAATTGTTGGTCCGAAACGGATGGATTACGAGAATGTTGTTGACAACCTCAAAAACTTAAAGTCCCAGTTAGACGGTATTTTTGATAAAGAAAAAGGGCAATCCTAGAAAGGTGGTAAACATGGCAGAGAACAAAAAAGTCATGGAAGAAGAGGCAGTAGATACAAAAGAAACCAAGGCCGAACAGACATGTGAAGAAACAAAGGACACAAAGGAGACGGCGGCAGAGGAAACAAAAGAAACTGCAGCCGAAGAAAAGGATACAAAGAAAGAAGAGAAATCCGAAAAAAAGGGTGCCTTTGGAAAGAAAAAGAAAGATAAAAAAGACGAACAGATCGAAGATTTAAACGACCGTCTGAAACGTCAGATGGCAGAGTTTGATAATTTCCGTAAACGTACGGAAAAAGAAAAAGCGCAGATGTTTGACATGGGAGCAAGAACAATCATTGAAAAGATTCTCCCGGTTATCGACAATTTCGAGCGTGGGCTTGCAGCTGTACCAGAGGAACAAAAGGATGATGCTTTTGTTACCGGTATGGATAAAGTATATAAGCAGATGCTGACAGAATTAGATGCCATCGGGGTGAAACCGATTGAGGCACTGGGAAAGGAATTTGATCCGGATCTCCACAATGCAGTTATGCAGGTGGAAAGCGAAGAGTATGAACCGGGAACAGTTGCCCAGGAATTACAAAAAGGTTACACCTACAAGGACAATGTGGTCCGCCACAGTATGGTCGCTGTAGTCAGCGAATAAAGGTATTTCCTATTTCGCATGGAGTAGTAAATCATAAATTAGCAAAACAATTTTATTTGATCATAATTTTAGCAGGAGGAAAAGAAAATGGGCAAGATCATTGGTATTGACTTAGGAACAACCAACAGCTGTGTAGCTGTTATGGAAGGTGGAAAACCTACCGTTATTGCAAACCAGGAAGGTGCAAGAACAACACCATCCGTTGTAGCATTTACAAAGACAGGAGAACGTCTCATCGGTGAGCCGGCAAAGCGTCAGGCTGTTACAAACGCTGAGAAGACGATTTCTTCCATTAAGAGACATATGGGTACGGATTATAAAGTAGCCATTGATGACAAACAGTACAGTCCACAGCAGATTTCCGCCATGGTACTTCAGAAATTAAAGGCTGATGCAGAAGGATACCTTGGAGAAAAGGTTACAGAAGCTGTTATTACAGTTCCTGCATATTTCAACGATGCACAGCGTCAGGCAACAAAGGATGCCGGAAAGATTGCAGGTCTGGATGTAAAGCGTATCATCAACGAGCCTACTGCAGCAGCACTTGCATATGGCCTTGATAACGAAAAAGAACAGAAGATCATGGTATATGACCTTGGTGGTGGTACATTTGATGTATCTATCATTGAGATCGGTGACGGTGTCATCGAAGTATTATCTACCAACGGTGATACACATCTTGGTGGTGATGATTTTGATAACAAGATCACACAGTGGATGATCGATGAGTTTAAGAAGGCAGAGGGTGTTGATCTTTCTACCGACAAGATGGCTTTACAGAGATTAAAAGAAGCTGCCGAGAAAGCAAAGAAGGAACTTTCTTCCGCAACTACTACAAATATTAACTTACCATTCATCACAGCTACTGCTGAGGGACCAAAGCACTTTGATATGAACCTCACCAGAGCAAAATTTGATGAATTAACACATGATCTCGTAGAGAGAACTGCAGTACCGGTACAGAACGCTATGAAGGATGCAGGTCTTACAAATGCAGATTTAGGCCAGGTTCTTCTGGTTGGTGGTTCTACACGTATCCCGGCTGTACAGGATAAGGTAAGACAGATGACAGGCAAAGAGCCAAGCAAGTCCTTAAACCCGGATGAGTGTGTAGCAATCGGTGCTTCTATTCAGGGTGGTAAATTAGCAGGTGATGCAGGTGCCGGCGAGATCTTACTTCTCGATGTAACACCACTGTCACTTTCTATCGAGACCATGGGTGGTATTGCAACCCGTCTGATCGAGAGAAATACTACCATTCCTACGAAGAAGAGCCAGATC
>ULMP01061242.1_pt1 | contig 28215 bp, 29 predicted proteins | sample 1951681 | NCBI WGS metagenome assembly ULMP01 (sample SAMEA4835553, study PRJEB28245) | human gut metagenome | biome: gut microbiome; material: fecal sample | place: Denmark | collected 2008 | reverse complement strand
TCTAGTTATATGCCATGCACGGCGCACGAAAAAGTTGGTCTAAAAGACCAAATGCATAAAAAACCAAACCAAATGTCCGGTGGGCAAATGCAAAGAGTTGCTATAGCAAGAGCCCTAGTAAATGATCCAGATATCTTACTTGCTGATGAACCTACCGGTGCACTTGACACTAAAACTAGCGAACAAATCATGAAAATACTTAAAGAAATTTCCAAAGACCGTTTGATAATAATGGTTACCCACAATCCTGAACTGGCTCAAAAATATTCAACTAGAATCATTAACCTACTCGACGGTGAAATAACGAGTGACTCCATGCCATACAGTTTTAAAAAAGAAGAAAAAGAAACTAAAAAGGAAGAAAAGAAAAAAGTCAAAAAAACATCAATGTCTTTCCTAACAGCCATGAACCTAAGTTTAAACAACTTAATGACCAAAAAAGGAAGGACAATCCTTACAGCCTTCGCGGGTTCCATCGGTATCATTGGTATAGCCTTAATTCTTTCCCTATCTAACGGTGTCCAACAATATATCAATAATGTTGAAGAGGAAACACTAACTAGCTATCCTTTAACAGTTCAAGAAGAATCTGTCCAAATCGCCGATTTTCTTGAATCTATGCAGCCAGACCCTAACAAAGAAATTCACAACGACGGCAAAATATATTCTAACGATGTCATGAGCAGTATGATGAGTACTGTTGCTGCCAAAGTTAAAAATAATAACCTAGAAGCCTTCAAAGCCTATATTGAAAGCGATAAAACCAATATTAAAGACTATACAACTTCTATTGGATACTCATATAATTTAAACCTTCAAATTTATAAAGATAATTCTGATGAAATTATTCAAGTAAATCCCAACAGTGTTTTAGATGAACTTGGTATGTCAATGGGAGAAATGCAATCAGCCTTTGTTTCTACTGATGTTTTCTCAGAAATGTTTGACAATGAGGAAATGAATGAGCAAATGTATGACCTAGTCGCCGGAGCATGGCCAACTAAGTATAATGAAGTTGTTCTAGTAGTTGATGAAAATAATGAAATCAGCGACTTTACTTTATATGCCTTAGGATTAAAAGATTCTAGCGAATTATCCGAAATGTATCAAAGTATTTTAAATGGTACTGCCTTTGAAGTAGAACAAACATCTTACGAAATCGATGACCTAGTTGGTATGACTTTCAAATTTATCTTAAATTCTGATTACTATGAAAAAGAAAACGGCATCTGGGTAGATAAAAGATCAGATGAAAAATATATGAAAAACTTACTAACTGATGCTGAAGAATTAACTATCACTGGCATTATCAAACCCAACGAAGAATCTGTTGTTGCCTCTACTGCTGGAGGAGTTCTTTACTTAAAAGATTTAAAAGAATATGTAATAAACAAAATAAATGAATCCCAAATTGCTAAAGAACAAAGCGAAAATCCAGATATCAACATCTTCACAGGACGGGAATTTAATGATGAAGAATTTACAATTGATTCTTTGACTCCTGAACAACTAGCCTACTTGCAAAGTCTAAGTCCATCAGAAATGACTCAAGTAATTGAAAACTATGAAAAACAAGCTGGAGCAACTTATGAAGATGTTTTAAACCAAATTGGTGTAATCGACTTAGATAAACCATCATCAATTAACATCTATCCTAAAGACTTTGATTCTAAAGAGGAAATAGTTAACATCATTAATGATTACAACGAAAAAGAACAAGCCGAAGGACGAGAAGAAAATGTTATAAACTATAGCGACTTAGTTGGAGTCATGATGAGTGGAGTTTCTACCATTATCGATGTCATCAGTTATGTTTTAATGGCTTTCGTAAGTATCTCTTTAATTGTATCATCAATAATGATCGGTATAATTACTTACATTTCTGTTCTAGAAAGAACTAAAGAAATCGGTATTCTTCGAGCAATCGGTGCAAGTAAAAAAGATATATCTCGTGTATTTAACGCCGAAACTTTTATCGAAGGTCTAATCGCCGGAGTTATGGGTATTCTTATTACTCTACTTCTGACAATTCCAATAAATATGATAATTAAAAACCTAGCTAATATTTCTAATGTAGCAATATTACCTATCGACGGAGCCATAATACTAGTAATAATAAGTATTTTACTTACAACAATCGCTGGACTTATTCCATCACGCATGGCTAGCAAAAAAGATCCAGTTGAAGCCCTAAGAGTTGATTAATCACTTTGGAATTTCAAAGTGATTTTTCTTTTATTGTGAAACTTTTGTGAAATTAGCACTCACACTTGACAACTGCTAACTTTAATGATATATTATTAGTGTCAATAGGAAATATTGATAAAAAACATTTTCAAGTATAAACATAAGTATTTGGAAAATAATAATTAAGAAAGGAAGATGATTATTTATGTTACCAAGCAGAATGTTTTTTGATGATATGTTAAGTGATTTGACAATTGAAAATAAGATGAAATGTGATATTTATGAAAAGGATAATAAAGTATTCATAGAAATGGATGTTCCTGGCTATGATAAAGGAGATATTAAAGTAGAATGCAATAAAGGAAATATTGTAATTCGTGCTGAAAAAGAACAAAAAGAAGAAGAAAATAAAAAATATCTTCATCGTGAAAGAAAAATGTATGGCAAAATTGAAAGAAGTTTCCATCTTGAAGACATCGATGAAGATTCAATAACTGCTGAATTCAAAGATGGTATCTTAACAATAGCCATCGACAAAATCGATGAAGACAAAAACAAAAAATACATCGAAGTTAAATAATTTATTTCGAGCCAATTATGGCTCGTTTTTTTATATTAAAAACTATCTATTTAGCATTTCTAAATAGATAGTTAACTTATCTAACATTAAATCAACAGGTCGATACTTATCTAAAGTTAGTAAATTTTCCAATATATTGATTGAAAAACCACTAACAATTGCTACATCCTCTTCATATTTTGTAATAGGAATTCCCAAAGAATTTAATGCTACATTCCAATATATGATAGATGGAAGCTGATAACCTTTTTCTTGAAAAGCAACCCTCCAGCCTTCAAGATTTGTCCCCCCTTTTGATAAAACCCCTTCATCAAATTCCATATCACTTATTAATAAAATATGACTAGGCATAGCATCTTGTTTAACTTTACCTTTTATTGCCGTATTCAGTAGGAGTTCAAATACTTTATCAATATCAGTAGTACCAACTTCTGAAATAATGTTATTAACAATTTCTGATATATTACTTCCCTTTATTTCTTGAAAATAAGGATTATTAGAAAAAGTAATAAAATGATTTTTAAAAATACCTTTATTATGTTGAGCAGCATATATTGCTAACCCAATAGAAGTACAGTAAGGTATAGCATTATTACTAAACATAGATCCCGATGTATCAGCAATTACCAATAAATTCTTATCAGTAACAATTTGCTTCTGGTTTTGCCACATCAAATCTAGTATTTTGTTATCCATTCCTTTATTAAAAAGAACATTTTTGATTATTTGATAACAAAAAAGCCCTTGGGTATTTATGGTTGTCTTATTATTTTTCAAATTATTTTTATAATCCATAAATTTTTCCCACATATTTCGACTAAATGCTTCTCTATATTTAATCATTGCTAAACTAGGAACATGTGAAAAATCAATTTTATCATATGTTTTTTCAGTTAAATTAGTTTCTACTATATTAATTTTTTGTCTTAATTTTTTTAACATCTTTCGATATTCTTTTTCTGACATTCCTAGTAATTTAACCAATTTTTTAGCCATTTTATTATTTTGCTTATGAGTTCTTATTGATGGCAACCACTTTGCTAAAAGAGATGGAGATTCACTTTTAATATCCTTTTTCAATTGTTTCTTTATTAAATCTACTGTCTCTTTTTCAATTTTAGTCCCCATACCAATTAAAACATAATCAAAACGTCCAAGTTTACTTATAAAAGGTAAGACTTGTAAAGCATATTCTGGATAATTACTACATAAGTATTCATATATTATTTTAAATAATCTTCTTTCCCCTTTACCGTTTCTAATATCTAAAATATATAATAAATTTGCTAAAGCTAAAGTATTATTTTCATTTAATGCCAACTTAAATTTATTTATAATTTCATCACTACTATTATATCTAGATAGCATAGCAAAAACATCTAAATTAGCATCATAACTACTAGCATAATATTTACCACCTTTAGAATTAGTAACTGTACTATTTTTCTTTAACCCTTCTAAATAATCCATATATCCTCCATTAAAGGGGGCAACAAGCCACTAACAATAAGTAACCCAAAACATTTTCATAAAAATTGCTGTAAGTGGCTTTAACAAGACACAAAAATTTCTAATCAGGAAATTAATTTTACTTTTTCAGTTATTTTTATTGCTGTCTGTGTCTTTCCTCCTTGCAAAATAAATATAACACATAAAAAATTTAAAAAGGTCTCTTTTAAAGCGACAAAAAAATACTGTTATAAAACAGTACCACAAAACTTAAACAAATAGTCATTCACAACATTTAAATCGTAAATACTATTTTCTAAACAGTAAACTACAATTAAATCAAAAATGTTATTTTCCCCCAAACAATAACCGGCACTATTCAACAATTTATCAAATCTATGTCTATCAAGTTTAAGAGCCAACCCTAATTTAATAATTGTATTTTTACTAGAAATATAATTTTCATTACACCTTATCTTAGAAAATAACCGTCAATCGATATCTACACTTTTATAAACATCGGAATCCTTAAGATTACTTTTATCTATATAAGAAAAAAGTAAATCTCTAAAATTCTTTGATTTATGATGATTTAAGTATGATATAATTGATTGCTTCATATAACCTCCTAATACTTTCTCTAATTTCCTAAGGTTATACATCAACTTAAATCACAGCTTAACAACCTGTTAAGTACCAACACTATATCAAAAACTATTAATATAATCAATACTTATTTAAAAAATCTTTCCAAGGATTAACTCTATTTAATCTTTTAATTGCTTTATCTATAGTTATTTCATCAGGTTTTACCTTATCAAGTTCACTCCATTTAATTGGCATTGAAACTGTTGCTTTTCCTCTAAGTCTTATCGAATATGGCGCTACACTAGTAGCTCCTTTTATATTTCTAACCCAATCGATAAAAATTTTCCCTTTTCTTTTCCTTTTTTTCATATTACTCGTATATTTATCGGGCCAAGTTGCCTCCATTATTTTAGCAATGTTCCGAGCAATCCTCCGTGCATTTTTCCAAGTAGTTTTGTTTCTTAAAGGCACAACTATATGATATCCTTTTCCTCCACTAGTCTTCAAAAAAGATTCTAAATTATAATCATCCAATATTTTTTTTAAATCCTTTACCCCATCGCGCAATCTTGTCAAACTCAACTTTTCATCTGGATCTAAATCAAAAACCAATATATCCGCATGATTAACATCATCTATCTTACTTCCCCATATATGAAACTCATAACTGTTCATCTGTACTTCCTGCATTATTCCATTTATATCTTTTATAAAGTAGTAATCATTTCTATTATCTTCACTACACCGTAACTTTTTAACCCCCAAATAACCATCCAAATTTTCAAAGTGTTTCTTATAAAAAGGCACACCTCCAGCACCATCTGGAAGTCTTATTGTACTAATAAGTCTATTTTCAACATAAGGTAACATTCTTTCAGCTACTTTTTCATAATAATTAAAAATGTCTTTCTTCGTAACTTTCGGATTTTTAAATATTGCTTTCTCCGGATTAGTTAATTCTATAAAACTTTTCTTTAAAGCAATTTCATCCATTGTTTTTCCGCTTTTAATACTTGTATAAAATTCCGATATATCATCATATAAATGGTATTCATCTTCATCCTTAATTAATAACCAATTAGTACCTTTCATTAAAACTAATGTCCATAATCCCTTTAGCCTTTTACCTTTTAATCTAAATTTAATTATCCCCTTTTTAAAATCCGGTTTCTTTCCAACAACTTCCCAAGTTCCATAATCCCAAAGCATAACAGTACCCGCTCCATATTCTCCTTCAGGTATTGTTCCTTCAAAATTCCTATAACTAAGTGGATGATCCTCTACCATTACTGCCAGTCTCTTATCTTTAAGATTATATGATGGACCTTTAGGAACCGCCCAACTTTTTAAAACTCCTTCCCACTCTAACCTAAAATCATAATGATCTTTTCTTGCAATATGATGTTGCACCACAAACCTAAGCTTTTTATTACTTTTCTCTTTTCTTCCTTTGGGTTCATGTGTCTTATCAAAATTTCTTTTTTGATTATATTCTTTTAACGCCATAATAAAACCTCTATTTTTATTTTGCTTAAAATAAAGGTTTTTATGTATTTTCTCACTCTAAATATACCGGCTGACTCCACGCCAACTTGCCATCTTTATCAATTATCTTAACCCAAAGATAAAATTCATTACCTCTAAGTTCATATTCGCCATAAGTTATTTTTTCATCATTTAAATCAAATATATTTTTACATCTACGCATGTTACTATAAAAAACAATCCTTTTAACTGGTGTAGTTTCAATTTTAAAAATATTTCCTTCTCTACGAAAATCCTTTATCATTGGTCCAGTCGTTGGATAAAAGTATCCATTTTTAATAGCATGCAAAATACTTTCTTCATTATTATCAGCACAAACCATATTAAAACCACCAAAACACCTATCATTTTTCGTTCCATAATATGGTCCGTGAAAATCATCGTTCGCACTTATCCAAAATTTCTTATGATTATTAAGCATTGTCCTAATCAAATTTTCTGCATTACTCATTCCTGTTTCTTCCACAAAATCTTTGTGATTATATATTTCAATCAAATCATAACCGTCCAAAGCCAAATGTTCATTATCCAAAAATCTTGAAAAAAGAGGATGATTAAATTGCACTAAAGAATACATTTTATTAAGTTCATCAATATTTTTTTGTAAATCACCAACATTTTGATAATATTTAACTTTTGCTTTAACATTTTCTTTAGGAATAAAACAATTAAAATGTGCATAAGTACCTCTTCTATCATCATTTTGTACATATAAACTAGATTCTTCAATACCATGAATTAAGGTAATTTCCCCATCATATTTTTCTTCACAAAACACTTCATGGTCTGTTATTCCTAAAAAATCATATCCATTATTCTTATAAATATCTAATACTTCCCAAACGCTATAATCACCATCAGAATTAGTTGTATGAGTATGTAAATTACCTTTCAAATATTTCTTATTTCTATCAACAAATTTTCAATATCATCAATCATATTATTTCACCCTCTCTTTTATTATATCATCACTTTCAAGTTCTCCAATAAGTAAAGAAGAATTATCATCATGTTTAAAATAATTATTTAAAACCATATCTTCCATATAATTAGCATAACAATATTTACACAAATGTTTACAAGTATTATACACACCAATATCAACCATTTGGACACATTCACACTTACCACCTTTACGGGCTACTTGCTTTGGATACTTATTACCAGTCATTTTCAAAGCCAATTCTCGAGACAAACAATCACCTTTAACAAAACCATACTCAACCAAATTACGGTTTTCAAAACAAGTTTGTACCACCATTCCGTTAATTCTTGCCCCCTTACTAAAATACTCGCCAATTTCTTTATACATATCTTCCGTAAAAGGTACTGGTTTTAAATATCCCATATTCTTCTGAACATTTTTATAATTATCCAAAAAAGAAACGATAACTCTATTCACATAACCACTAAGTAATTCACACATTCTTTTAAATGCTTTCTTATGGTAATTCATAGTATACTTACTGTTTATAAATATCGGATCATATCTAACAACAACATTATCCTTACCAATAATTTTAGATATTTCTTTTATCCCTTCAATAATTTTACTCTTATCATCTACATTTGGTTCAATATCTTTTTTATAAGACGTAAGCGTTACATGAAAAAGAATCGGTTTATCAATTTCTTTTAAATACGGTATAATTGGCAAAGGATTTTTTGTACAAAACATAATCATATCGACATTACTAAATTTAATACGACTTACTAACTTAGGATTAAAAGGATTTCTAACATCGACGAATCCCTCCCTATACCTATTCATAAACCACTTACTATAAAAAGCCACTATATCTGTTCTACCACTTACAAATAAAATCATAATTAATCACATAACTATTAAAACAAAAAAAATAGAAAAAGACAACCTACATAAAAGGATGTCTTAACATATTACTCTTAGTTTTCTCTAAATAATTGATAATTATTTTAATATTTGGCTCAATAAATATGCCATAACTTTCATAATTATCAAATGGATTATTTATTTTCTTTTTTGCTAATACTTTTTTAGTTATATCTTTATTGTTAGTAACTTTTATTTTACCAACATAATATAATTTATTCTTTTTCTTTTCTCCTAAAAGCAAACTATAACTTGTTCTATTTTTAACGTAACCACCGATATAAAATTCATCAGTCTGATAATTTTTTAATTTAATCCACACATTACTTCTTTTATTAACATAGTAAAGACTATCCTTTTCTTTTGCAACAATTCCTTCAAGTTCCAACTTTTTAACAAATGTAAATAACTTTTCCCCATCACTATAAACTTTAGATTTAACAAAAGAATCTGTATCTTTATATTTATCTAATATTTTCTTTCGCTCTACTAATGTTTTATTAGTTAAATCTCTATTTCGATAAATAATATCAAATACTACAAACTGTACTGGATTATCCAAACTTACCTCTTTAATTCTATCTTTATTTTTTATTCTAAGTCTTTTTTGTAAACTACTAAAAGATGGCCTACCTTTATCAAACAAAACAATTTCGCCATCAAATATACATGTATCCCTTCCCACAATATTTTTAATACCATGTAATTCCAAAAATAAATGTGTTACATCGACATTATTTCTTGTTCTAATACTTATATTATTTTTATTTACATAGATTAATGTTCTTATACCATCAAACTTTATTTCATATAAATATTTATTTTCAAAAGCAAATGGTATTTCTGCAACTAGCATTGGCTTTATATTTTTTCTATCAAACATTTTTCAAACTTAACTCCAAAGCCTGCATCAAATCTTTAATATTATTATTTCTTTTCACTTTGACTTTCTTAGGCTTTATACCCTTTTGCTTCTCTTTAATGGCTTCCTTAACATTTTCCTGATATTCATCGACATATTCTTCTGGTTTAAATTTCATCTTTAAAGAATCAATCAATTTCATCGCCAAATCCAATTCTTTTTTTGTATATTTCGCCGAGGATACTGCATCTGGAATTATTATCTCTTCATTAAAATAAAGCGTGCTCATAATCATATTATCCCCCATCATTCTAATGGCCACATAATAAAATTTGGTGGATAAAATTGTCTTAGCAATTGCTATTCTTTTGCTTTTTTCTAAAGCATCCCGAAATAAACTAAATGCTTTACTCTTACTTGGCACTGAAACCACATAACTTTTCTCATAAAAAACTGGATCGATCTCAGATGTTCCAACAAAACCGACGATTTCGATGTTACCTTCAGTCTCCACTCGCAAATTTTTAAGTTCTTCACTCGTAAGTGTTATATATTTATCCTCATTAATTTTATATCCTTTAATTATATCTTCTTGTTTAACTTCCCTTTTACAATGTGGACAATACTTGACATATTTTATCCGTGTCAAACATTTTTTATGAAGTTGATTAAATGCCACATCATTATCTTGTAATATGGGATTAATGGTAATTGGAATATTTACTAATCCAAAAGAAATACTACTTTTTTTCATTAATCTTCCTCACTATCTTTAAATGTTATATCATGATTGCTTGGTCCTTCAATACACTTGCCGTCGATATCATATCTCGAGCCATGACATAAACAATCCCAGGTCTTTTCTACTTCATTAAACACTAACCCACATTTCATATGTGGACATCTATTTAAAACAATATGTTCTTTATTATTTTCATCCTTATAAATAGCCACATTTTTACCATCTAACTTAACATTTCCTTTATTACTCTTTAAAATTGCTTTAACACTACCATAAGCATCTGGGAAAAACCTAACAACTTTATTCCAACTTAAAAGTCTATCCGGTCTAAAAAGTTCAATATACTTATTTTGCCTTTTCAAAATAATATCGCGCAATATCATACTAGATAGTGTTGCATTAGTCATTCCCCAAGTATTATATCCACATGCCAGTAATACGCCATCATCATCTTCATCTAGTTTTCCTATCAAAGGTAAATAATCATTAGTTATAATATCTTTATTACTCCATACATAATCAAAATTATATTTTTTCTTTAAGTTCTCAAAATTGCCTTTAATACTTTTAATATTAGGACTAGCCATCGAATTAGTTAAATAAATTAGATAATTATTTTTGTCATCTTGATGATATCTATAAGATATTGTCTCATTATCAATATTAATAGCATTTACATTTTTAAATTCTCTAACCTTTACTGCTCCAACATAAGAAGTTTCTACATGATTTTTAAAAGGAAACAACAATGGCAAAATAAAATATGGATAATGTGTAGCAATTACTACATGCCTACATTTAATAACATGATTATTTACAAAGCATTTGCATATTCCATCTTCTCTACTTATCTTTTCTAACTTAGAGTTTTCGTAAACACATTCCTGCAAAATGTTTTTTAATCCAATTACATATTTAACTGGATGAAACATATAAGTATCACTTACTTTAATTGCATACTTAAAGTTTTCTCCATTTTCTATAAATTCAGCAGCAACACCCGATTCCTTCAAAAAATTATATTCTTCTAACAATTTTACTTTATTTTCTTCATCATTAGTAAAAAGAAGTGATTCGGATTTCTTCAAATCACAAAGTATATTCTCTTTATCAATTATTCTTTTTAATTCTTTTACTGCTGCTATTTGACTTTCTAAATATCCCTTAGCGAGATCCGCCTTACCAAATCTGCGAATATTCATGTTTTCTTTTTTCTGCAAATAAGTAATCTTCGCCGTACTTCTAGCAGTTACTCCTTCACCACATTTATTACGTTCAATAAGTAGTGCCTTGACATTGTTTTTACGCAACTGATAAAGGGTCGACATTCCTGTAATTCCTCCACCGACAACTAACGCATCACATTCTAAATCCTTTGTTACTCGCTTTAAAGCCTTATTTTTTACATCTAACCATATACTTTTATTTTTCATAAGCATCACTATTAGTATGAGGCAAAATTAACATTTTAAACTCCCTCTAGGCAAATTAATTGTAGACCATCTAGAAGAAAAATAGATGCTTTGCTTGAACAAAATAATGTCAATAATCCATCTACAGATGATAATACAAACAATGTAACTAACGATGGCGAAGGAGAAACAACAACTGACACTTCTAAAATTACTTCGACAATTTCTGATTACAATTCTGAAGCCGAAGAAATTCAAAGTTCAATTGAAAATTTAAATGTCCCAAGTAATCGTAGTGATACCATCGACTTATATTGGGAATGGAAATCTACAATTGAAGATTTAGAAAACCGCTTAGATAGTTATGAAAACGAATTAGAAAGAATGTACCGTAATAATGAACTATCATATACTGACTTTAGAACATTTAATGGACAAATCGAAGATATTGAAACCGTTTTAGATCGTGCTGAAGACGAACTAGAACGTCAAACAAATTATGATGATTAACAAGCACTTAACATGCTTGTTTTTTTATTGGCAAAATTTAGCGATCATTTGTTCGTAAAATGTGTTATAATATTTTTGGTGATTATTATGACTCTCGAAGAAAAACTAAAAATTCTTGCAGACAGTGCAAAATATGATGCATCATGTTCCTCTAGTGGTAGCACTAGAAAAAATAAAAATGGCTTAGGTAATGCTGCAGTAAATGGCATTTGCCACTCTTTTTCTGCTGATGGCAGATGTATTTCTCTACTCAAAATTCTTCTTACTAACTGTTGTATTTTTGATTGTAAATACTGTATCAATCGTCGAAGCAACAATGTTCCAAGAGCCATATTTACTCCCGAAGAAATTTGTGAAATTACCATTAATTTTTATAGACGCAACTATATCGAAGGATTATTCTTAAGTTCCGGAATCATCAAAAATCCTGATTATACTATGGAATTATTAATAAAAACTATTTATTTACTTCGAAATAAATATCATTTCAATGGTTATATTCATGCTAAAGCCATTCCTGGAGCAAGTGATGTTCTAATAAAAAAACTAGGAAAATTAGTAGATAGAATGAGCACTAATATTGAACTTCCTAGTGAATCTAGTTTAAAGTTACTAGCCTCCAATAAAAATAGCAAGGACATCAACCACATTATGTCTACTGTAAAAAATAACACTAATAAATATTTTGCTCCCGCTGGTCAAAGTACCCAAATGATCATCGGTGCCACTAAAGAAACAGATAAAGATATAATGACTAAAAGTAGTACAATGTATAAAAACTATCATTTAAAAAGAGTCTTCTATTCGGCATACATCCCTGTCAATAAAGATTCCTTACTACCTACAATTACTACTCCCCCATTAATTCGTGAAAACCGGCTTTACCAAGCTGACTGGTTATTAAGGTTTTACAACTTTACCGTTGATGACTTATTTGATAAAAACGAAAATTTTAATATTTTAATTGACCCCAAAACTGACTGGGCCTTAAAACATTTAGAATATTATCCTAAAGAAATTAACACTGCAACATTTAATGATTTAATTAGAATACCAGGAATTGGATTAACATCCGCTAAGAAAATAATTTCATCCCGAAAATATTTTACCATCGAATTTGCTGATTTAAAAAAGATGGGAATCAGTTTAAAAAAAGCCAAATACTTTATTACTTGTAATCATAAATATTTTGTTGACCCAACTACTCTTACTAAAAGTATCATCACGCAAAATCTAATTGCTCTAGAACCGACTTTAAAACCTAAAGTTGTTCAATTAAGCTTATTTCCTAATGAATAATTACATAATAATTTATGATGGTACTTTTATTAATTTACTTACAACTATAAAATATTTATTACAAGCAAATATCAAACCACAAAAAATTGTTATCGAAGGTACATACTCTCCTAGTCTTTTTGAAACAATCATTAAACCTAATATTGATAACGACCCAACGTTTATTACCAAAATTACTAAATCTAGTTCTAAAGAAGTACTTAAACTAATAACTTACACCTTTTTAAGTAATGCCCAAAATAAAGAATTAGTACTATACTATTTAATTTTAAATACTTTTATTTATAAAGATAAAATAATATATCAACGCAATTTAAATTGTGTTAATACTGCTCTTAAACTCGCTCATCGTGTTAGCAGTGAAAATCATAAGATGAAGGGATTTACTAGATTTAAAATGATTAACAACAAATTCTTATATGCGGAAATATCACCAGATAACAACATATTAGAACTACTATCAAAACATTTTCAAAAAAGGCTTAAAAATGAACTGTGGATAATTAAAGATACCAACCGTAATATCCTAAGTATTTATGATTTAAACACTTATCACATTGTCTCCGGAGAAAATATAAAATTATTAGCATTAGAAAAGAATAACAATGATAACTACTATGAAAATTTATGGTGCATATTTTTTAAAACAATAGCCATCAAAGAAAGAGAAAACAAAAAATGTCAAATGAGTTTTATGCCTAAAAAATATTGGCATAATATTATTGAAATGGAGGATTATAATGCAAAAAGTAATTAAAGGAGAAGAACTTTTAAAATATATTGATGAAGCAATTACCATATTAAGTGATGCTGTCAAAACAACTTTGGGACCTAATGGCAATAATGTCATTATTAATGACTCTAACTTTAGTCCCTATATTACTAATGATGGAGTTACTATCGCTGCTGCAATTACTGATGAAAACGAAATTACCAACACTATTCTTACCATCATTAAGGAAGCAGCTTTAAAAACAGATAGTGATGTCGGAGATGGAACAACAACTACTATTTGCTTACTAGAAAGTATTTATAAAAATAGTATACAAAATATCACATCTAAAAATGATGCTTTAAGACTAAAAGAAGAAGTTAAAGAAAGTACTAAAAAAGTTATTGATATGCTAAATAAATTTAGTAAAATTCCTAGTGACAAAGAATTAGAAAAAATAGCCAGTATCTCTGCAAATGATGAAAAAATAGGTAAATTAATAACAAAATTTTATTTAAAGTTGAACAAAAGTAATAATATTAAATTAATGGAAAACCTAACGGACAATAAAGACTATGCTATTAGTATACCAGGATTTTTCATTGAAAATACTATTGCCTCTCCTTATTTTATTAAAGAAAAAGAATTGACAATTAAAAGTCCTATCACCGTTTTATACAGCAAAGACCTAACTGGCACTTGCGAACTAGAACAAATAATTTATGATGCAAATATGGAAAATAAAGATTTAATAATCATGGCCAATAGTTTTAGTGATAACATTATAAATGATATTCTAGCCATCAATTACGAACAAGAAAATAAAATTATTCTTTTAAATAACCCCGAATATGGTACTAAAAGACTAGCAATTATCGATGATTTAAAAATAATAACTAATGCTCAAAAAATTAATACTTACTATATAGGGGCTATAAAAGAATTTAAATATACTAATGAAAGCATTACCTTTATTTATGATCAAAACTCTCAATTAGATAAATACATAGAAAAAGTAAAACAAGAACTTGCTAACGAAAAAGATGAGTTTGAACAAAAATTCTTAAAAATACGTTTGAGCAAACTTACAAACACCTTTGGACTTATCTATGTCGGAGGAACTACAAAGTTAGAAAGACGCGAAAAGAAAATGCGTTTTACTGATGCTTTATGTGCCTTAAATGCTGCAACAAATGGTATATTACCTGGTAGCTCGCTTCCTCTTTATCAAATTAGTGAAAAGTTAGAACCCCAAAATACTGCTGATGCCATATTGAGTAATGCTTTAAAAGAACCATTAATTCAAATATTAAAAAATAGTAATGTCAATTATCCTGAAATATTAAAGAAAATAAGGGATAATGATTATCAAATATTATACAATGCCAAAAATAAAACATTTGAATCAATTACTGACACAAATGTTTTAGATAGTTTTTTAGTTTTAAGTTCTGCTTTAAAAAATGCTATATCAATCTCTTCTCTATTACTGACAACTTCCCATTTAGTAATAAATGTTCCTCTTAAAGAATCACCAAGAATATCTTCTATAAACGAGGAATTCTAGCCCATATCATTTAAATCGACACCTTCATCAACTATCATATCAGCAAATTCCACTTTAAATCTTTCAATTTCCTTTTTCTTAGCATCTTCATAAATATTTTTAGCATTACAAATGGCTTTATAAAAATGTTTTAATGTAACAATTCTCTGATTATCATATAAAGCATAAGTAAATGCATTAGCAACTATTGTAAGACAAATGTCCGGATATCTACTAGCAACTTCATAGACTCTTTTATATTCATCCGTCATTTCAACAATAAAAGCCATAATTTTTTCGACAACAAATGGCTGATAATTGAGCTTTACCCCAATTTGTTTTTCCAATTTTGGAATAGTTCCCATCAATATTTTGACAACTGTTGGCTTGTCGGCTTCTAGTACATCGATTTTTTGAAAACGTCTCAAAAAAGCCCTATCTCTTAAAATATATTGTTCATATTCTTCCGTTGTTGTAGCCCCAATCATCTTTATAGTTCCTCGGTCAAGACCGGCTTTTAACATATTGGCAAAATCAAGACCACCAGACTTATTTACTAATAAATGAGTTTCATCGATAAATATAATTGTATTCATTCTATCAGCGAGTTCTCTAACCAATAAATCAATTCTATTTTCAAGTTGTCCTTCACTATTAGTAGAACCAATTAAACTAGTAATATTGACCTTTATTAAAGACCAATCTTTCAAAGCATCAGGAACCATACCTTTTTGAATACGATAAGCTAACCCTTCAACTATGGCAGTTTTACCAATTCCAGGTTTACCAACAAGTAAAGCACTTTTCTCCGGAGTTAAAAGTGTCAAAATAACTTGTTTAATTTCTTCATCTCTAGCAATTGCTGGATCAGTAATATATTCTTTACTAATTAAATCTTCTCCATACCGTTCTAACATACTTATTCTTTCTTCATTCATATCTTTATCTCCCTTTTAATTTTTATCCCCAATTATTATTAAACATATTTGTTAAATAATCCTTATTAAATGTCTCATCTAGTATTTCTTCATACATATTTTGCGGAGGAATTCCCCTTTCATTAGCTCGTGCTCTTTCAACTGCACTGTAAGTAAGTAACATATCTAATATTAAAAATATAGCCAGACAAACCGCAATTTTTTTCCCAATACTATAATCTAATTTCTTTATAAAACTGATTACAAACGGATATATAACCTTAATCCAAAAAATTGATAAGACTCCCCAAAAAATAGAATATAACAGACAAACACGCCCATTTATATTAAATGGCTTAGCTGAATAGTCCCAAGCTGTAAAGCCCAATGTTAACTCCACACCAATACTCATTAAATATTCCAAAATTGTCCCACCGACAAAACCAATTATAAACAATTTATAATTATTATCATTTCTATTTTTATAAAGAAGTGCAGACAAGACACAAGCACATAATCCATATGCCATATTAAATGGCCCAATTACCACTGCAGAATGATTAATAATGAGACCTTTTTTAATATAAGTCCATAATCCTTCAATAACCCAACCAGCCACACAGCCAAAAACAAATATCCAAAATAAATAATAAATCTTTTCAATATTTACTTTTTTCATAGACATCACGCCAATTTTTCACACAATTAAATTATATCATGAAAGACAAAATAAGGAAACACAAACAATGTTTATTACAAAATTGTATTATGTATAAGGTTAACATCTAATAAATATAAGGACAAATATATAATATTTATAAAAACAATCAAACAAAAACAAACCTAAGAAATACCTAAGTTTGCTTAAATACTTAATGGCGCCCGATGTAGGACTCGAACCTACGACCTAACGGTTAACAGCCGTGCGCTCTACCGACTGAGCTAATCGGGCACTACTCATTAAGTATATATAACTTTTCTAAAAAAATCAAGACATTTTTGAAAATTTGTCTATTTTTTAGTTACAGTTCAGTCAAGAAATTAAAAATATTAAAAAAGCAAATCATGATTAAACCTCTTGAACCACAGCAATAATCATTGGCTTACATTCCGTTTCTTGATATAAATAATTACTTAATTCCTCTCTTATTTCCACCTTTATTTGATTAAAATCAATATGTGTCGGGGAAATATTTCTACTAATAATTTCTTCACAAATATGTTTTATTTCTTTTATCATATCTTGTGAATCTTTAACATAAATGAATCCTCTAGTTGTAACTTCTGGTCCCACAATCAATACTTTATCATATTTATCAACAGTTGCACTAATTAAGACAATACCATTTTCTGATAACATTTCTCGATCTTTAATAACTAAATCACCAATATCATCATTACTTGTTCCATCAATCAAAACATCATCAACTTTAATTCTTGAAAAATTATTAGCTAATTTTCCATCAATAAATGTTACAACATCCCCATTTTGCTTTAAGACAATATTATTATCCGGTATTTTCAAAATACTTGCTAAATTGGCATTATTTACCATATAACGATATTCACCCTTAACAGGCATATAATACTTAGGATTTATAAGCTTTATCATAAGCATCAAATCTTCTCTAGATGCATGATGTAAAATTTCTTTATCGCTAGGAACAGTTTCAATATCACAACCAAACATTGCAAGTTCATTTTGCAATTTAACCAATATTTTTTCTGTACTATCATATTTAGGCTCTGCAAATACAATTGTATCAGTACTTTTTAAAGTTACAAATTTATCATAATTATTTAATATTTTATTCATATTTGCATACGGTTGAGTCTTATCATCCATTATTAAAAGAATAGCATTATCATCATTAACATTAGATAAATCTCCCAAAATTTCCGGATTAAAATCTAAATAGCCTTCCTTTTTACTAAAATTAACTACATTTTGTAATCGTTTTCCCATTATTACAATTTTTCTATGACTGTTTGCAGCTGCATCAAAAATTTCTGCAATAGTATATAAATGACTGGGCAAAACTGAAAATAATATTCTTTTATCATGATGACTTATAACATTTTTCCAAAAATCAACCAATCGATGATTCGGAGATGTATGGCCACTTTTTTCTGCAAAGGTGGATTCACTCATTAAACATAAAACCCCTTGCTTACCAACATAAGCAATTTTTCCTAAATCCATATCATAAGCACCTTGCATACTTGGATCGATTATAAAATCACCTGTATAGCAAATCGCTCCATCTTTAGTATTAATAACGTACATCACAGCATCTGGACAACTATGAGCAACAGCAATTGGAAAAATTGAAACAGCCCCAAAATTAATTTTCTTATGAGGCTTAATCATAATAATATTAGATTCACTTACCCCATCTTCCATGAGCTCAAATTTAGTAAATTTTGTTGCATAAACCTTTAATTCTGGAATATCTTTAAGCAAATCAGCAACAGCCCCCATATTTTCTTTATGCCCATGAGTAATAAACAATCCTTTTATTTTCTTACGATTTCTTATCAAATAACTAAAATTGGGCATTATATAATCTATCCCCAATAAATTGCCACTAGCAAACTTAATGCCAGCATCAAAAACATAGATTTCATCATCTACTTCTACAACATAAGAGTTCTTTCCACTTTCCGAAAGTCCTCCCAAACCAAAAATCTTTATTTTACTCAATATAATCACCTTCTAAAATTAAAAAAATAAGTTCTTCGGTAAATAAATTATACCAAAAAAACTTAACTAAATCAACTTCTTTCTTCACTAATAAGCTCACTAATAGGGACAATTTCTAAATCCTTATATATAATACTATTAATAATTAGTTGAATACTTTTAATATCTGTATTCTTATTAACATAGTATATATCTCCACTCTCAATGTTATTTTTTATTTGTAAAATACTGCTATTATTAATTACTTTATCGCTTTGAACTAAATATTTTCCATTATCTTTACATAAATCTATATTGCCTTTTGTAACATAACATATATTATGATTATTAGTATATTTATTAATTAAGGATTCTAAATCATTAAACCCATCTATCTCTCCATTTAGTTGTTCCAATGAAGATCCTTTAGAAAAAGTATCCAAAGTAACAATTACGCTTGCAGCAATATTATTATCTATAAAATAATTAATTAAATTTGAATCATATTCTAATATAAATGCTACACTATTTTTTAAAGAATTGCCTTTATTAATTATTTTATCAATATTACTATATAATGACACATCAGGATATGTGATATCATATTTTAAATAATAAGCATTAAATACTTCAATATCTTTCATATTATAGTAACTATCTTTTACATTTACTACCTCTCCATTTAACCCAGGAACAATATAATTTCCATTTATTGAAGCATTTACACTTAACACTTCATAAGTGTCCTTTTCTGCATCTATAGCTTTATACAGTTCATTATTCTCTAAAACATAATTAGCTATTTTTTCAGTATAAAAAAAGCTAAACATAACAATTGCAATTATTCCTATATTTCTAAAAAGTTTCAAATTACTTCACCCAATAAAAATATATGAAACTAAAAATTATTTTAAACAAAAACTAGCCAAATTATTTAGCTAGTTATCCAATTCGTTTTTTTACTAAATCAGATCCCCGTTTAGGATCATCAAATAAAATTTCATAGACTAATTTATCTTTTCTGAGTTCATCAATAAAAACCACTTCTTCTTTAGTCATTGTCCTATATTCGGGAACTTCAGCAGTTTCAACACGAATTATATTATCTGTCCCTAACAAATAGTCAGAAGACACTCCTAAAATGTGCATAAATTCAATTATGGTTTCTAAAGTTGGATTTCTCGTTTCTTTTTCATAACAACAGATAGCAGATTTGCCAACTCCAACCAAATTACCTAGTTCTTCTTGTGTTAATTTTTTCTTTTTTCTAGCACTCTTAAGTCTATCACCCTTAAGCATAATTAAACCTCACTTTTCCATTTTAGTATAACTAAGTAATAATCATTAATGCACAATATTCACCTAATGTAAACTACTTTTGTCTTTATTTTTATTGCTAGATAAAAATGTTACTCTTTCAGCTATTACTTCAGTAATATATTTAGTTTCATTATCATCTGTTTCATAACTTCTATTTTGTAAGCGCCCTTTGATTCCTAAAATATCACCAGTATGACAAAACTCACAAGTATTTGCAGCTACACCATTCCATAATACGCATCGGATAAAATCGCTCTCGTAAATACCATCCGAATTTTTAAAAGCGCGCTGAACCGCTAAATTAATTGCAGTATATTTCTTGCCATTTTCAGTTTCAATAACTGTTGGATTATCAGTAAGACGACCAACCAAGACCACCTGATTCAACATATAACCTCCTTTCTAAAACAATTTACCAATAAATACTTAATATTGCAAATTGACATTTAAAAAAATTAGCTAACATTTTAGAAAAAATTTACAATATTTGCTTCAAAAATTATAAAAAAAGGCTATTAAAAACTTAATTTATTAAAATTTACAATATTTTCTAGCACTAACTAATTATGTATTGTAATTTTGAATAAAATTTGCTAAACTATTAACAGAATATAGGAGTGTTTAAGATGAGTGAAATTATAAACATAAGTGAAAATATTAAAGAAAGTTTAGAAAAGAAAAAGGAAAAATATCCTAATTTAAGAGATTTTTATTACGATGAAAATAGTGATACTTTAACATATAATGGCGAAACAATATGTCCAGCTAGCTATGCATTATCTCATACAGCCCAAGTTTTTTTTCAAATGGTACCTCAAGACATATTTGACTACCTGAAAAATGGTTTTTACTATCAAAGTTCAGCTGAGCTAGAAAAAATAAACGATATGTTAAAAAAAGAGTTGGTAATAACTGAAGAAGAACAAAATCAATTAAAAACTTTTGTAAAACAATACATAAAAAGACTAGAAATTTACATGAATAACAAGTTACTATTTGATCAAGGGCTAAACGATTTAGATTTAAATGCTTTTATTAATAACTTACTAGCTAGAAAAGGAATTATCGAAAGTGTAAATAATAATACATATTATAGTGTTGCTGCTAGCATAATTAAAAATGAATACGATTCAATTATAAATCAAATCAATACTCAAAATAGTGAACAAGTAAATGATTTAGAAAATGAAATGACTAGACAAATGACTTTAACTAGAAAACCACCTAAAAGTGTTAGCTATATTTTTCCAGAACAAGAAGATGTCGATAAAGAAATTGAAAAAAACCAACACCTTGGCATGGCTGGCTTTACAAGTATTATTTTAATAATTGCTACTGTCGTAACAGTGGGTATGTACTTAGCAGCTAAACTACTATAAAAAAAAAAAAAAAAAAACAGAACATCATTGAATTGCCCCCTCTGAGGAGACATTTCATTCATTGTTCTGATTTTTTATTAATAATTTTCTTTTCTAAGTTCAAAGAAACTTTGAGGATGCGAACATACTGGACATACTTTTGGAGCTTCTTTACCAACAACAATATGACCACAATTACGGCAAATCCAAATTGCTTCACCATCTTTACTGAACACTAACTTATCTTCAACATTCTTAAGAAGTTTACGATATCTTTCTTCATGTTCCTTTTCAATTGCAGCAACTCCTTCAAATAGATAAGCGATTCTTTCAAATCCTTCTTCATGTGCTACTTTAGCAAATTCAGCATACATGTCAGTCCATTCATAGTTTTCTCCTTCTGCAGCATCAAGTAAGTTTTCTGCAGTTGTAGGAATATCTCCACCATGAAGTTCTTTAAACCACATTTTTGCATGTTCTTTTTCATTGTTAGCAGTTTCTTCAAAAATTGCTGCTATTTGCTCATATCCTTCTTTTCTTGCTTTTGATGCATAATAAGTATACTTATTTCTTGCTTGAGATTCTCCAGCAAAAGCTGCCATTAAGTTAGCTTCAGTTCTACTTCCTTTTAATTCCATTTTTACTCCTCCTTTTGACATTCTTCACAAATGCCTTCTAAAATTATTTTGCAATTCATTACTACATAATTTTTATAAGTGTTAATATTTTCAAAATTCAAATCATAAATATCTATAATTTTATGACATTTAAAACAAACAAAATGTTGATGAAAATCTTTCTTATCATATCTTATTTTATCAGCTCCATCATACACAATGTCAATCAAATGAGCATTTTCTAAAGATTTTAAATTACGATAAACTGTACCTAAACTAATGTTTGGAATTTGCTTCCGTGCTTCTTCATAAACACCATAGGCATCTAAATGATCATAACTATTATTGATAATATCTAATATAACATTTCGTTGTTTTGTACTTCTCAACTAACACCTTCTAACTAGTAATGATTACTATTTAAGTATACTAAAATCATTTAAAAAATGCAATAATTAAATTGCACTTTACTTATTTTCAACAATTAACTTAATGGCTGTCTTTTGTTCTCCATTTATTTCAATATCGTTGAATGCTGGAATAACTACCAAGTTATCTCCAGTTGGAGCTACAAATCCTCGACATATCGCAATAGCTTTAATCGCTTGATTTAATGAACCAGCTCCAACAGTTTGAATTTCAACTACCTTTTTATCACGATAAATATTAGCAATTGCTCCAGCAACCTTGCTAGGGTTAGATTTTGATGAAACCTTTAGAATTTCCATTATAACATCCTCTCTTTCAATCAATATATATTAAAAAGAAAGAAAAATATACTAAAAAAAAGAAAAAAAACTATTTTTTCTCATTTAAATACATAGTAAGAGGATCCACTAACTCTAAAATACCATGAATTAAGTAAAAATATCCCAACACTAAAATCTGAATACTGTTTTCATAATATAAATTAATAGTAGTAAGTAATCCTGTTAAAATAAATAATATTAATGTAACAATCTCTAATATCCAAAACTTGTTCTTACGATCATTATAATAATCGGCTTTTTTAAGCTTTATCAAAGACATAAGAATAATCCAAATAAAGAGTGACAAAGCTAAATACCATGGAACGCTTTCAACATCTAAAAATATTACTATAACTAACACTACTATAGAAGCCAAACTTACAAATAATCCCTCATAATCTTTATCTTTTCTAACCAATAAAAATTTAATAAAATTTAATATACTGTAAATAATTAAAACAGAAAGAAAGATTAACTTTACTTTAATAAATTGAAATAAAGGAAAAATAAGCAAAAGACTTCCACATAAAATTAAAAATGCCGCAATTATTAATTCAACTTTTTGTTTTTTATTCATAATACACCTACCTTTTAAATGAAACATCTAATAGTTCACACGGATAAGAAAAATATCTAGTTACTCGTCTTCTTTTATCACCATTAGAATCCTTACTTTTTACAACAGCCTTAAATCTAAAACCCTCTTCTAAGTGAAATCCAGACGGGAACATATTTTGAACACTAATTTGTAAAGCACTATCCATCAAATTATAATTACCATTTCTAGACCGGTAAACTACAAATGGATGAACCTTGCTATAATCATTATCTAAAATGCCGATAACCAAATAAGCATGTATACCAGAAAATTCTAATAAATTACAAGCTGTAGAATTAATTTCTGCACTACTAATTCCTTCACCAACTCCTTGCATTTTAGAAATTGGATAAATGACAGCCCTATTTTTTTCATCAAATTCCGCTACATTTAAATTAACTATATAACTAGACCTCGCTTGTACTAAGTCATTATCAAATTTCTTATATAACTCGTTAAACAACTTACTATTTTCTTTAGCTTCAGGATTATCTTTTAAAAAGAAAAATTCTTTTGAAAAATCATATATTGTATTTAACAACGTAAGATAAAATTCTATATCAGGATAATCTATTAAATTTTTTCGTAATTCATGAATAAATGCAACATAAACCCTAGAATCATCATATTTCATTTTTATAGGATATATCCCTTGCATAACTGTAAGCAAATCATTAGAACCAAGGCCGCCTTCATATATTCCACATTCACTACCATTTAAGTCAACATATCTATTTAATGTCTTAATTGGAGCTAAAATATTAATTCTATCATATACTTCTTCATCAGTTAAATTAGATTTAATGATTCTTTCAAAAATTTCTATGCTATACATATCAAACCTCCTTTTTCATAATTTATATAATTATTTTAACACAAATAAATCTTAAAAACCACTTTACTATCTTTTTATCAACAACATTTTTTCAACTTCTTGCCATCCTTTTCGCCAAGAATAACCAGCCCTTACAACCCCAACAGTAGTAAGTTCATCAACAGTTAAATCGTTATTATGATAAGACGGAAACAAAATTTTGATTTCAATATCATCCCCTTCAAAATTAGACAATCTATCATCTATTTTTATATCAGCCTTAAATAGATGTTTAGCACTTGTAAAAATGAAATTACTTGGTTTAATAAATGGTAAATTTTCTAACAAAAAATTGTACTTATCTGTAAATACTCTCCCTGACCCTTTAACATCCAATGGATTTACACAAGAAGAACAAATATAAATATCATACACTTCATTAAGCCTTTTTATTGTTTCAATTGCTCCAGGTAAAATATAGGCATTTTCATACATATTACGGCCATTAATAAATTTGTTAAATTCATCCATTCTTTCCGGTGGAATAATAACTTCATCAATATAGTAATCTGTAAAATCATCAATTTCATAATTTGTTCCTAAAAAATCATTGACAGCTTTCAAAAAGCCCGAAAAGCAAATGACTTCATCACAGTCCAATAATATTTTTTTCTTTTCCACTATTATCACCTAACTAAAAACATTTTATCATAAATTCATTTTAATGTATATTTTTTATTATTTATCTCACATTATAGTTGGAGGCTAACTATGAAAAACGAAAATGAAATTAATGTATTAGATGAATTAAACAAAGGTGCTTGTATGGGTCAAGATGCTATTTCCTTTATATTAGATAAAGTTGAAAATCCAAAATTAAAAAAAGTATTAGATGAACAATATCAAAAATATCAAACCATTACAGATAGAATATCTAAAATATATCCTGAATATAGTAACAAAGAACCCCATGAAACCAGTGCCATGAATAAAGCTATGACCTGGTACGGAATTGAAATTCGTACCCTTATGGATTCTTCAACGTCCAAAATAACGGAATTATTACTTCAAGGAACCAATATGGGAATAATTGAAGGGAGGAAATTATTAAACCATAAAGGTACTAATAAAGAAGTTCACAAGTTAATTCAAGAATATGTTGATATGCAAGAAGAATGTGTCGAAAAATTAAAAAGTTTTTTATAAAAGTTGCTTTAAAGTGACTTTTTTTATTTTCTCAAATAAAAAAAGTTGCTTTAAAGTGACTTTTTTTATTTTCTCAAATAAAAATTCAGCCCTTTAAGACTGAAATATATTTTAAGGCTGATATAACAGCTAAAATACAATGGTGCCGTAACAGTGAATTGAACACTGATTTAATCCTTACCATGGACTTGTAATACCATTATACTATTACGGCTTAAAATAATTATACTAAAATATTATATTGGTTGCAAGAAAATTTGTTACTAACCTAGAATTAAAAGATAATTAAGATCTATTTTAATTTATCAAACACATTTCCTAATTTATCATGAATTACTAAATTGGCTTTATTATCATATTGTGTTTTATCTTTATTAATAATGACTAAATACTTACCATGAAAGACATTTATCATTTCGCAAGCAGGATAAACTGTAAGAGAAGTACCTACTACTATTAGCATATCTGCTTTATTTATTACTAAAAGTGATGAGTTATACTCTTTACTAGGTAGCATTTCGCCATATAAGACAACACTAGGTTTTACGATACCGCCACATTTACATCTTGGTATACCATTGCTATTAAAAACATAATCAGCAGTAAAACTATGATTACAAAGGTTACAATAGTTTTTATATATAGTTCCATGTATCTCGTAGACGTTATGGCATCCGGCCTTTGTATGTAAGCCATCAATATTTTGAGTAATAATCGCCTTAAGTTTACTTTTGTCTTCTAATAACTTAAAATAATTGTGGACTAGATTAGGCTTTACATTTAGACAATTAAATGTCTCTTTATAGAATTTGTAAAATTCCAAAGTATTCTTATAGAAAAAGGCACTACTCAACATATATTCAGGTTGATACTGGTATTTATCCTTTAAGATATTATAAAGACCATCATCACTCCTAAAGTCTTTGATACCACTTTCAGTACTTACTCCAGCCCCACTAAATACAACAATATTATTAGACTCATCTATCATTTTTTGCAATTGTTCTATCTTATCCATATTCATCACTAATTAAATTATACCAAATTAAATAGTTCAAATAAAGAAAAAGAGTCAGCGTTATTATATCTGACATAAAATTCTTAAATTAATTATTCTTATTTTCTTCATTTATAATATATGATTCTACATCTTCTTTTTTTATAGAAATTTTTCCATCATTACTTACATTACATTTTTCCCACTTTTTTTTATTATCATCTTTTTCTAATAATTTAAATAAGCCTCTAAAAGTATAGTAAGAATTATTATTAAAATAGTTAATTTTTTTAGCAAATAAATAAATGTATTTTATATTAGGATATTTATATTGCTCTTCTACCCATGTACCATCTGATATAAACTTATTATTAAAATCATTACCTTTATCAAAATTAATTGTATCAACTACAATATTATAGTTAAAATTTGGTATTTCTAGTTTATTTAAATAAATTGTTGATTCTTGAGTATTTAAATTTTCTACATCAGTATTAGTTAACTTTTTAAAACATTCAAAACACATATAATTAGTCCTAAAATGAGTTTTGTTTTCTTCTAATATTCCAGTGTTAGAAATAAATTCTATACTATTTTCATTACTATTTATAAGACTTTCATTAGTTAAATTAAATAATAACGTATCATGATAATCTTCAATTAAATTGTCAATTTGTTTATATTTTCCTAAAACTTTGATTAGCTCTTCTAGTTGATTTGGTGTATTCATAAATTTTATATGATTTTTCCAATTATCTTTAATATATTTTTTACATATTTTATAATATTTATATTCTTCGCTATTAGTAGATAATTTAGAAAGTGAATCTTTTATTTCTTCTTCATCATTTATATTATTTCGATATTTAATACCAGTCTTTATTAAAACACAATAAACTTTATTTTCATAACTGCCAATGCTTGTATTTATTTCAAACTTATCAAATTTACTTTTATCCTTCACTTTTGTTAACTCATAGACAAGTTTTGTATAATAAAGAATAGTATTTAATTGACTTTGACCTAATTTACTAGTTGTTTTGTTTTCAATGATTAAAAATTTTTGGCTTTTGTCTTTCATATTTAAAACAAGTAAAATATCTATATTAAAAAACTGTCTAATAATCCTTATATTACTAATATCATTAATCTGATTAATAAGGCCATTAGGTAATATTGATTTTAAAAAATCTCTAGAAAATTTATAATATTTACTTTCTTCTTTATAATTAAACCAATTTATAATCCAACTAAAGAAAGCATCTTGAGATGTCTCTTTAGTAGCAAATTTAAATAAATTATTTTTCTCTTTTTTCATAATCGCGCCTTCCCTAAATATAAAAAATAAAAATTCCTCTATATTACATATAACAACTCAAATTTTTAAACCTAACAAGTTGTATTAACTAGAAGTCACAAGGTTAGTCTATTTAGATTATAACTGAAAAAGAATAAAAAAACAATGAGGTTTGGTCATCATTTATTATTATTTACATAGCAATCAAGTATTTTAACATATAACGTAATTACATCTAATTAAATTTGATCACTATTGCCCCAGAAAGAAAGTAGTGGTTTTTTGTCTCAACTTTAAGTCATAAAAAAACCTAGGTGTTTCCTAGACTTTGTATTGTTTTTTATGGTGGCTCCAGCGGGAATTGAACCAGCGACA
>ULMP01031635.1_pt1 | contig 28582 bp, 33 predicted proteins | sample 1951681 | NCBI WGS metagenome assembly ULMP01 (sample SAMEA4835553, study PRJEB28245) | human gut metagenome | biome: gut microbiome; material: fecal sample | place: Denmark | collected 2008 | reverse complement strand
AATAATTTATCTGGTATTCTAGGACTTTTAAGTCCCATAAAAAATTGAGGAACTAAAATCATAAAAATCGCAACTATTGTAATTAAAATTCCTGTAATTAACATACAATACCTCCTTACAAATTACTATTTGTTGTTTAGATAATTATACCATAAAAAAGCAGATCTAAAATAGTATTAGATCCACCTTATAATTTATTCATATTTTTCTTTTACTTTATCTGGTAATTCATCAAATTGTACTTCTTGCCAAGATTTAACACCTCTTGTAAGCATTACTTCAAGTTCAAGATATGCATCTTCTTTTAGCTCTCTACTTGTTTTAAAAGTTACTTCTTTTTCTTTTCCATTTTTATTATAAGCATCTAAAGTATATTCATATCTCATATCACCAGAATCTAATATTTCTACTTTAGTATTATCTATCTTTGTATAGTATGTTGTATTTTGATAAAAAAGTAACCAATATACTAAACAAAAAACTAAAATAACTAATATTATTCCAACTCCAGCAAATACTTTGCCTTTAATATTTTCCATAATCAATTTCCTCCTATTCTGATATGATTTCTACATTTCCAGTAAAATTAATAACTTTAATTTTTAAATAATAACTTTTTTCTTTAACATTAACCATTTTTTCAATTTCTCCAGTATCATTTATCAAGATTACACTTGTTGTTCCTTCATTGCTGATAATTTCTATATTACCTTTTTTCTTTTTTACTTTTATTTTTAACTTTACTGAATTTCCTTCTTTTCTATTTAAAGTTGTTCCTCCAAATATTGTTTCTTCTTTTGTGTCATCTACATAATTAGCGTTATATATACCAACATATTTATCAATTCCAAATTCCCTTTTTCCTTTTAATTTACTATCTTTTGTAAGTCCGTTAGGTGCAATATCTTGTAAGAAGTTATTATAGTTATTTACCGTATCATCTTTTGATATATTGTTATTATTAAAAACACTTGTAAAAAACACACCACTTGCAATTATAATTCCTACAATAAATAATAAAATAAATTTAAAAATTTCAAACATTATTTATTTCTCCCTTTTTCCTTTACTTCATTTATAGTGCTTGAATATGTAATTTTGAGCATCTTATCATAATAAATTCTATTGTTTTTTAAAATTAGTATTATATTAATTAAATAAAATATAAACATGATTATAAAACAAATAAGATATGTCCAAATTGCTCCTACTGAAGAAATATCTGCATTATTTACAATTATCATTCCTACACTAAGTACACATATCGGTAAGATAAAATAATAAAAGTACTGAAATATTGTTCTAACCATTAATCTAATAAAAATCATGTTCGGAAAACTTACCTTTACATTCAAGAAGTTTCCAGCAAGTGTTTTTCCTTTCCAAAAATATGGTATTACTGCATAATAGATAACAAACATAATTAACATCATTTTAAAGTTTGTAAATAATGCTAATATTGTTCCCAAAAAGAAACATACAAATCCATCTAAAAAGAATAAAGTTATTCTTCTAAAGCCTGATACTTTTTTACCTTCTTCTAATGTTTCTTCATCTATTTTCTCTCTTGTTGGTAAAAAATCATCTACTATTCCCATTAAAAGGTAACCAATCGTTCCTCCTAAAGTATTTGTTATTAAATCATCCACATCACATAATCTATAAGGTCTAGGATACATTCCATAAAGTCCTGTAAGTTGTGTAAGTTCAAAAAATAATGAGAGAAAGAAAGTGAGGATAATAGTCTTTTTCAAACTACATTTATAGTAATATCTTAAATACATTCCAAAAGGAATAGTCATAATAATATTAAAAAGCATTGTATAAAGACTAGGATGTGTTATGGTAGAAATATAGGTAGATGGATATAATATATTAAAATTAGTTTCCCTTGCAATATCTCCTATAAATGAAAATGGTATTAATTGTATCGTTCTACCAGTCATATTTTCTACTTCTTCTATGCTCGGAAGTGGGAGTATTACTAGAAAATAAATTGTTATTAAATATAAAACAAAGGAATAAATAATTAAAACTCGTAATTTATTAATAGAGCCATATTTATGGTACTGATACAAAATAAAAGGAATGGTAAAAAGAAAGGCAATAATTGGGAATATAATAATTGCTGTTTTTATTGCTTCTAAATAACTCATATTTAGAAAAGATTAATTCTTAATCTTTCCTCCTTCTACTTATAATGTCTTCTATTAAATTACTAAAGTTAGATACTACAAACATTTTTACCTTTCCTTTATAATATTTTTACTACATAAATATGTAATTATAAAATATCCACCATATACAAAGACAATAATTCCTGCTGTCATGATAATTGATTTTAATAATTCTCCTTTACCAAATGTTTCTAATATATAAAGACAGAATTTAATACCAAATATAGAATGAATAATTGCAATAATTAATGGGAACAAGAAGAATATTCCAATTTGTCTAAATAGAGCTTTATTAAGCATTTTTTCATCAGTTCCTATTTTTCTTAACATTCTAAATCTTTCTTTATTATCTGTTGATTCTGATAATTCTTTTAGTGCTAAAATGGCTGCACTTGCAATCAAGAAGATAATTCCAAGATATAAACCAATAAACGTGATCATAGCTCCAAGTCCAATACTACCCTCATATATTGCAAGTTTGGTACTCGCACCTATATCTGTGTTTGATGCGTAAGGACTGTTATCTAAATCTATAATCATATTTTCTATTTCTTGTTTTTCTTTATCATCATTTGCATTGTAATTAGCAACTAACATTCCTGTTTCTCTAACATAACCATTTAAAACTTCATCTGGTACTACAAATATTCCCATATTTACATGGCTACTTGTCATATTAATAAACCCATTAATACATTCATCATATTTAGGTGTTAAAGTATAACCATTTATCATAATTGGTGTATCTAATTCTAACCCTTGATTTCTAATATCTATCCACGAATCAAAATCAGCAATTATTGCATATTCATTATTACTTAAATGAATTTCATCTAAATTATATAATTTAGCAAGTTTATTATAATCACTCACTTTAATAAATTGTTCAGCAGTATCATATTTTAAATATGGAAATTCTTGAGATATTTTTTCATAAGCATCTCCAAGTGTATTTTTAACTAATATATCATTACTTGCATATACATAAAATTCTACAACATCTTTGAAATACTTATCAGCATCAAAACCTAATCTATCCAATGTTTCACTTACAGAAATTTTAGAATCTTCTATAACTTCTTGTGAATATCCTGAATCTAGTGGTAAGTCCATTTTTTTATTAATTTCTATATCGGCTGGAGCAAGTTCCTTAATATTCGCAGTCATTGAATTTCTAATTGAAATAGCACTTGATAAAACACATATTGTAAAGAATAACATCAAACATATAATAGTCATTGAAAATACAGTTGTATTTATTTTGCTACTAAACTGTCTTAATGTAAAACTATTTAGTCTCTTATAATAAACATTTTTCATACTCATAAATATTTTGAGTAATAAACCAGATAAAGACCAAAAAACAAAGAATGTTGATAATGCTCCAAGAGCGATAGGAATAAGTATTTTATCAGCAGTTTGCATATCTGTTACTCCACCTGTAACACAGTAGTATGCATAACCTAATGCTATTACAGAAATAATAAATACAATTACACAAATCCAAGGATTTTTTAATTTTATTTTTTCTGATTTTTTGTTCGCATTAAGTAAATCAATTAGCTTACAACGACTTACATTATATGTGTTAAATATCATTACTAGAATATACATAACACTAAAGTAAATAAGTGTTTTAATGCATGCAGATGATGAGAATACAAACTCAAATTCTGTCATCTTGGCTTCAAACAGATTTGCTACAAACAAACTCATAAGTTGTGATAACCCCGTACCAAGTATTAATCCTATGGCAAGTGATATAACGCCGACTATTAATGTTTCAAAGAATAAGATAAGTGATATTTTTCTTTTACTCATACCAAGAGTTAAATAAATACCAAATTCCTTATGTCTTCTTTTCATTAAAAATCTATTTGCATATATAATCAAAAAACCTAATATAAATGCCACGAAAACACTTACACCAGAAAGCATACTTGTCATTAAATCAATAATCTCATAAGTAGATTCTGATACTTGCATCATAACTGTTTGACTATCGATTGCATTAAATATATAAAATATTGCAACACCTAATATTAAAGTAAAAAAGTAGATGGCGTAGTCTTTTATACTTCTCGCAATATTTTTAAGGGATAACTTAAAGAGCATCATTTAAATCCCCACCTAAAAGGGTTACAACATCTATAATTTTATCAAAAAATTCTTTCCTAGAATCACTACCTCTATGTAGTTCATTAAAGATTTTACCATCCTTGATAAATATTACACGACTTGCATAACTTGCTGTAAAAGCATCATGTGTAACCATAAGAATTGTTGCCATTAATTCTTTGTTTAAATATGTAAATCTTTCAAGTAACATTTTTGCTGATTTAGAATCTAATGCTCCTGTTGGCTCATCTGCTAAAACAAGTTTTGGATTTGTAATTATTGCTCTAGCTGATGCTACTCTTTGCTTTTGTCCTCCACTCATTTGATACGGATATTTCTTTAAAACATCCTTAATATCAAGTTCCTTTGCAACTTTATCAATTCTTTTTGCAATGTCACTAGCACTTACATTTTGAATAGAAAGAGCTAAAGCAATATTCTCATAAGCAGTCAGAGTATCAAGTAAATTAAAGTCTTGAAAAATAAAACCTAATTCTTCTCTTCTAAATTTATTTAATTTATTACCCTTTAATTTTGTAATGTCTTCTCCATCTACATAGATGTGTCCACTTGTTACTCTATCTATTGTAGATATACAATTTAAAAGAGTTGTTTTTCCTGATCCACTTGCACCCATGATAGCAACAAACTCACCCTTATCTACTTCAAATGAGATATTGTCAATTGCTTTGGTAAGACTAGATCTACTACCGTAATATTTTTCAACTTTATCAATCTTTAAAATATTTTCCATAAAAATTCTCCTTTCTGCTAATAATTTTATGACAAAAAAGGGACTTTGTCGTTATTCTAATATTACAGAACATTACAATTTCGTAATACTAAAAATACTTATTAATCCCCTATTTTATAAAAATCATTTTTTGCAAAAGATATAACAACCTTTGTATATTCTCCCTCTTTAGATTCAATCCTAACTTTATGACCTAATTTTCTACATAACTTTTTTACGATATAAAGCCCCATACCAGTTGATTTAGAAGTAGCTCTACCATTTTCTCCTGTAAATGTTTTTTCAAATACTCTTTTAATATCTTTCTCTGGTATTCCAATACCATTATCATAAATAATTAAATCTACTTGTTTCGAAGTTTCCACAGCACTAATTTTAATAATGCTATTATTATCTTTAGTATATTTCATACTATTACTAACAACTTGATTTACGATAAATTCTAGCCATTTTGAATCTGTTAATACTTTTATATCAGATAGTTCTACTTCAAAACTAATATTTCTTTCTAATAAATCATTTTTGTTTTTCATGGCTACTGAATTAATTACTTTTTTCAAACTGGTGTCTTTAATTAAATAATCTTTTTCAGCATTCTCACTTCTAACAAAATAAAGGATTTGATCCACATAATCATCTATTCTTCTTATTTGCTCATCATATTTTTTGTCTACATTTGTTTTATGATTATGATTCATTAAAACTAAACTAGAAATAGGAAGTTTAATTTCATGTATCCAAAGTTCCACATATTCTTTAAAATCATTCAAACTTATTTCTAAATCTTTGACATTTTCATTCATTGATTTATTAATTTCATATAATACTTGGTATAGTATTTTTCCATCATAAAAAGATGGCTCATTTAACATTTCTAAAACAAGATACTTTTTATCTAGTTTATCTACATTATTTATTAAATTAGTGTAAAATCTTCTTCTTTTAATATACCCAGTTAAAATTATCATAATGAAGAATAACAAAAATACTACTGTTATTCCTATAATAACTTCTTTTGAAATTTTAAAAGCAAATAGCATCATTAGAACAATGAAATATCCGAATAAAGCAAATAATATCTCTAACCATTTATCAAAAACATATTTACTAAATTTCATAACAACTTATACCCTAGTCCCTTTCTCGTTTCAATTGCATTTTCTATTCCAAAAGATTCTAGTTTTGCTCTTAATCTGCTTATATTTACAGTCAAAGCATTTTCGTTAATATATTCTTCATTATTCCATAGTTCTGTCATTAATTCATCACGAGTTACTATATTGGAGCGATTATTTAATAAATAAGAAAATATAATCATTTCATTTTTAGTTAAATCTAATATTTCTTCGCCCTTCATTAAAATTCCTTTACTTTGATATACTTTTATATCATCATAGGTAAGAAAGTCTGCACTTTTTTCCATTCTTTTGAAAATATTAGATATTCTTAATAATAAAATTGTTGGATTATAAGGTTTTGTTATATAATCATCTGCCCCATAACTCATAGACAATACTTCATCTGTTTCTCCAACTCTACTTGTTACCATAATTACTGGGATATTAGACTGCTTTCTAAACTCTTTTAATAAAGTTTCGCCATTCATTTTAGGTAAATTTATATCTAATAGAAGCAAATCAAATTTACTCTTTAATATATCCTCTAAAGTATTATCAAATTGTTCCAATAAGATAACCTTATATCCAGATGTTTCTAAAAGTGTTTTAAGTTCATCTCTTATTGATTTTTCATCTTCGACTATCATGATTGTTTTCAAAATAACCACCACATTTCATATATAATTATACCATGTTTTACACTTACTTTATATTACATTAATGTAATGATTTAAAATTTGTTGAAATAGTTAATAATATATGCTAATATTAAATAGTCAGATGACACAAAAGCAGTATGCAGTATCGTGTTTATCTGATACAGTCGAAGTTTGGCTGTGTAGTAGATCGTCTGCTAGTATAGGGACGATTTTTTTATGATAAAATGTCTTTATTTATATATAGTTTAGGGTGGCACTGCTAATATATATTAATTACTACTTTTTAAATCTTTTTCATACTTATCTTTCCATTGATAGTATGAGATACTTTCTGATATAGCAAAATATCTTAAAGCAATCCACATAAGAGTATCATAGAATTGCTCTTCTCTTAAATCAGTTGAAAAGCAATACTTTTTTAATATATCAACATCTATTGGCAATTCTAATTTTCTATCGTGATGTCCTATAACTTTAAATAAGATGTCATTTGCTACATTATCTCCCTCTTCAACAACTGCATCAAAACCATCTCTTTTACTTGAATAATAATCTGTAAGTTCATCAACATTTCTTGAAACTTTACTATATATATCCATAGTTAAAGATTTTTTTAACTTTTCCAGTTGTTTATTTATAATCAAACTTAAAACTTTGTCTTTCTTATCATTTGGAAGGCTGTCAACTACATCAACTAGATTTTTTAAATCTAAATCTAGCACCTCTTGAATCTTAACTAAATCATTTTCCATTGTTTTAGAAATTGATTCTGCCAATTCTTCTTCTTTTAATTCTTCATTAATATTTTTTTTCATAAATTTAGCTCCTTCGTTATATACCCTAAACTACAATCATAATTATATCACGTTTTTATAAAATGACCCAGAGTTTTGCTAATAATTTTCATATTAATGTGAAAATTATATTGGGTGATTTTTAGAATGATGAATAATAATCTCAAATTTTGTAGAGAAGAACTTGAAATGACACAAAAGGAACTAGGTAATGTATTTGGTGTTTCTTTTAAAACAGTTGCTGGATGGGAAAATAGTCATGATACCATGCCTTTAACTAAATTAGTAAAATTTTGTAATTTATATAAGTTTTCAATAGATTATGTAACTGGATTATCAAAAGTTAATAATTATGTAGAACTAGATAAATTAGACCGAGTAAAAATTGGTAACAAACTAAAAAGAATTAGACAAAAATTTGGACTAACACAAGAAACTATTGCTTCAGAATGTATGATTTCTCAAGCAACTTATAGTGGCTATGAAAATGGAAAATATTTAATAACTTCACTATGTCTATATACAATTTGTTATAGCCACAAAATATCAATGAATGACATATTAAAAAAATAGTTTATCTATCAATATCATAGAAACTATCAAATAAGTCATCTTCTCCCCATAGATCTTCTATATCTTGGTTTAATTTGTTTATATTACTAATAATAGAATTTTTAAAATAACCAAATTTATTTTTTATTATATTACCATCTTCATCTCTAAAGCCTCTTTTAACTACTCTAGGAACAATATAATGGACAATTTGTATCAAATCCTTATATGAATTATTTTCTTCTAATAACTTGTTAAACAAATCATCATAGTAAAATATTTGTATATCATTTTCGTTTATATATCCACTATCTATTAATTCTAATGTTAGTCTATTATGTTCTTCAGCAACAAAAAAAGATGATAATTTCGTTTTATCATCTTTATCTATTTGTTTTTTAGTATTTATTATATTAGTATTTATTTGTGTAGGCTCTTCCACATCTGGAATATCCAGGTGTGGATTTTCCGTATCTGGATATTCTTTATCATTTTCTAGTTCAACAAAGTGTGGTATTTCATAAATTAAGTAATTATATTCAAAATAACCTTTTTCTCCTCTAACTTTTTCTATTTCTAAATAATGATACTCTTGCAATTCCTTTAATATGGATCTAATTCCATCTCTACCCTCTTTACTTATAGAACAAAGACCTGCCAAAGAATAATCCCAATCTTCTGGCAAACTTAACATAAACGATAATAACCCTTTAGCTTTATACGATAAATTTTTATCTCTTAAATGATAATTAGACATAACAGTATAGTTATTATTCTTTTCTATTTTAAAAACTGACATTTTTACACCTCCAAACAAAAAACAACTATAAAGTTGTCTTTAATTTATTATACTTTTCTTTTGCATTTTCTAACTTATTAAATTCTTCGCTATAAATTAACTTTATATTGTCTTTACTTACAATACATTTTTCTACAATAAATTTATTACCTTTTTTAACAATTGAAATAATAATACAATTGTTACCTATAATCATTTCATAAACATCAATTAATAATTCTTTCATATCCTACCTCTTAAATTCTACACTTTTAATAATTATCTTATCAGTTAATTTATCAACTTTAATAACCTCCACAAAACGTTCTAAAAACTGTTGTTTTTCCTTATTTGTTAAATATCCCCAATTTAATTTTATATTAGTTACAATATCTTTAATATCATCATAAGAATACGAATCATTGCTATCCTCAATTATTTCATCTAGTTCTAAGATTTTTGACTGTTGTATATTCTGTTGTTTTTGTATTTCCTCAGTAATTTCATGATATTCATTTACATCTATCAAATCGTTAATAAACTGACTCCTAATAATTTTTTTCTTGTTTTCTAGTTTTTCAATTTTTTTATTAATTTCTTGTTTCTTTTTTTCAGAATTAATTATTTTTTTTCTTTTCTCCATAATGCTCTTATCAGGAACCATATTCTCTAAAGTATCTAAATATTCTAAAAATGCTTTTTCCATTGTCTTATGCGAAAAGCCTCCACATTTACAAAAACCTCTACTAGAATTATTACACCTATACGTAATATATAATTTGCCACTCTGAGTTTGTTGCCTAGCAGAAATATTACCTCCACAATTTGCACATTTTATAATATGAAAATAATATGAATTTTCACTTGGATAACGTCTGACACAATATTGTTTTCTTGTCGCAATTATATTATTTGCTAATTTCCATTTTTCTTCATCAATTATTGGTTCTATGTCGTTACCATCAACAGTAAAAGATCTATCTTTATTTTTCTCTTGCACTCCATATCTTACTTTACCAACATACAATGGGTTATTAATTATTGATTTTATTGTAGATGAAGCCCAATGTCCACCTCTCTTTGTAGGAACGTTTTCTTCATTAAATAAATGGGCAATTTTAAAATAAGACTTACCATCTATATATAAATCGAAAATTCTATTAACTAAATCTTTTTCTTCTTCATTTACAATTATTTTTTTCTCTCCTACAATATAATCGTACCCATAAACACCATTAGTATTAGTATAATTACCTTCTCTAGTTTTTTGTTCATAACCAAAAGATACTCTTTCAGCAAGATTTTCCCTTTCAAACTCTGCAAAAATACCAATAATTTTTACAAACATTCTACCCACAGCATTAGATGTATCAATTTTTTCGGTTTGAGAATTAAAAGTGCAACTGTGTTTTTCAAACAACTCTATTAAATAAATTAAATCTCTCACGCTTCGTGTTAATCTATCTAGTTTATATATTAATATATTATTTATTTTCCCATCTTCCACATCTTTAAGCAATCTAGTTATTTCAGGTCTATCTTCTAAATTTTTACCACTTATTCCATCATCAACATAGTAATCAAAAATATCCCAATCGTTTGCCTCAGCATACTTGGTTAATTTTTCTCTTTGTGCATGAATTGAGAAACCATCTTTTGCTTGATCCTCTGTTGAAACACGAATATAAATTCCTGTAACTATTTTTTCTTCCACAATATCTATCTCCTCTATTCTGCCTAAATAGATTTGATATTTGACTCTAAAATTCTAGGAATGCTTGTATTCAAGAAAAATTTCATAATTTCAATTTGTATTTTTCTAGGTATAATATTGTCAATCATCGTTATCCCCACTTTCTAATAAAGTATAGATAACAGCATTTTAATTTATGCAGTTTAATGTAAAACTTAAATTGACACTATTCGTACAAACATATAAAACTATTGCAAAATATAAATACAAGTCTAATTGTATTTACGTTTAACAATAATTGATTTTATTGCAAAATATAAACACGACTTTATTAGTATTGACAAGCCAAGTCTTTGTTCCATCATTTTTTTCTAAATATTCTTCATAAATACTCGTATATTCCAAAATCTTTTCATGTTTCAAAAGTTCCCTAGCAATAATAGACATATCCCTAGCTGTTGAATAATGTCCTTCTGCATCAAGTCCATGAGCATTAACAAAATTGGTATTTTTAGCCCCAATTTCTTTAAATCTTTCATTCATCATGGCAACAAACTCATTTTGTGAGCCAGCTACTTTTTCTGCTAAAGCCACAACAGCATCATTTCCTGAAGCAATTGCTACACCTTTTAATAAATCATGTACTTTATAAACTTCACCAGCCTCCAAAAACACTTGACTTCCTCCCATATTTGCGGCTTCCTCACTAATAGTTACTTCATCATCCAAACTTAAACTGCCATTATCAATAGCTTCCATTATGATAAGCATACTACCAAGTTTAGTCATCGATGCTGGAGCTAATGCTTCATCAGCATTTTTTTCAAATAACACTTTTCCAGTCGCCGAATCGACTAAAATTGCACTTTTAGCTCCCGGCGCATAATCTTCTTCAGCTTTAACATTGCCTACAAATAAACAAAAAGCCATAATAATTAGTAAACATTTCTTCACTTAACTTCACCTACTAATTATTATGACTATCAAAAAATATTATTACTTTTTAACGTCTTTGTATAAAATTATTTAATTTCTCCAAACAATTTTTATGTTTCATAAAATTTCAATACCTAACATATTTCTTATTAAGAATTCTTCTAATAAAAATTTATTATTTTTTTCAAATCTTCTTTTATTTTGTCTATATCGTTAATATTTAATAAAGATTCTAACTTACATCTTTTAGTATAAATAAACAATTTACTTTCCAATTCATCAAGTTTTTTCTCTGTATCCTTTATTACCTTTCCTATATAACTTTTAGAAACTCCTAGATTATCAGCTATTTCTTGTAATGTTAAATTTTCTTCATAATACCACTTAAATATTTCTTTATTACTTTCATTTAACAATCCTTGATAAATATCAAAAAGCATTTCATAATAAACAAAACTTTCCATATACATCACTGAAAAATTATACCAAAAATATGCAAAAATAAAAACCACTAATGTGGTTTTTACTCTATTTAGCAAACGCAATCTACAAATGTGTCTGATAGACATCTTATACTACAAAGACAGCTGCAATCCATTGTGAAGAATACATTAGTAGCAACATATGGATATAAACTTGTTGGATCAGTATTATCAGCAAGAACTCTAAATGTACAGCAGTTACCTTCAATTTTTTCTACTCTAAAGACATTTGAACATGTAGTGCTAATATCAGATCCTGCACAACTTACTGTAGAATCTTTAGTAATTGGCATGCTCCATGGAACGCCATTTCCACAGCAGGTATAAAGCATTACAGGTCTTGTATTACATACTATACAATTAGTTCCTCCTCCAAGCACTGGTCTATCGCAAGTTTGTAAACAGTTATCTGGACATGCATTTTCTTGTAATACTAAAATGACACATAGTATTTCATTAATGCAATTTCCGTTGCTGTTTGAATTTTGATTATTCATAAACTTTCACCCTTTCATGTACTTTCATTAATAATTTATGAATAATCTAAAAATAAGTGTCAACTAAGAACATTTAAATAAATTAAAATATTAGATAAAACAAGTTGAATTTTAGCTATGGGATATTATGGAAGAGATGATGTATTAAGATTTTCATCTAGAATAGATACTCCAACTTACTTAACTCAAGATACTTTAGACTACTTATTAAATGCCGATTTTCCTTCAGCAAGTTTTTTAGAATATCACCAAAGAATAATAGAAAATGCTCCGAGCGATGTAGATATAGTAGTACCAGAAGAACTTTCCAAAATGAGTGGTGGCTATTTAAAAATTAATGAAGATGGAAATAAACTTGTTCTTACTAAAACTAAAAATCCAAGAAGATAGTCAATATTTTACATCTATTATTTTTCCAAAATTTATAGTATAATTAATTAAGGTGATATGAATGCAAATAATTCAATATATAATTATAGCCATAGTTTTGATAATAATATCTTTAGTTATAGTAAAACTATCTAAAAGAGATTTTAATATTGAAGCTAACAAATTAATTACCTACCTAGGTGGTAAAGACAATATTATTAATGCTGAATGTAATATGTCAAGATTTAAAGTAATCTTAAAAGATGTATCTCTTGCTAACAAAGATGCTATTCAAAAACTTGGGGCTAAAGGAATCGTCGAAATTGACAATCAATTAAAAATTATATTTGGTAAAAATGCTAAACAACTAAAAAAGTATATCGAAGAAATTCTCTAAGATATACTTTTTTATATTCTTTCAATATCTAAAATATCTGTTATTCTAATTAAATTACCATCTAAAGTTAATAAATTTATATTAGTTTTACCAACTATTTCTTTTTCTACTACCCCATCTTTCAATGTAATTCTTACCCTACTTTTATAAACATGATTTCGTGATGCAAATATTTCATTAATTTTTTTATTTACATCAACTGGATTTATACTCCTACTATCCTTATCACTTCGAAATAGATCTTGCACGTTATCTATTTTTTTATTTATAGGATTAGCAAATACTTTTGGTTTATCCATCTATTCCACCTCACTATATTGTATGATAAATTTAGAAAATAAACACATACTAAAAGTATGAAAAAAGTTATAAACAGTCCATTACTATTATTTATACTTCTTTTAATAATTATGATTATCAGTTTTATGGATATGCAAAACGCCAAACTACTAAGTGATTTATATGAAAAAAACTTAATAAAGCAAGTAATTTGGTACATCGCTGGTTTCCTAATTTTATTTATAATTAGCAAAGTAAATATCCATACTATTTTAAAATATTCTAAGTATTATTATTGGTTGTCGATTATTTTATTAGTTCTTGTTTTATTCTTTGGAAAAGAGACTAATGGAGCAAAAGCCTGGTTTAACTTTGGCATCCTTTCTTTCCAGCCTAGTGAACTCACTAAACTTACTTTAATTTTATATTTAAGTAATATAGCATCTCGTAGCAAACCTGATTTTAAGCTTATTTTAAAAGTGGCTATTCTTACCATCATTCCTTCAATTTTGGTGTTTTTAGAACCTGACACTGGAGCCATTATCTTTTATCTTTTAAGTGCTATAACTATTCTTTTCTTTGCTCCCATAAAAAAATATTGGTTTTTGATTCTTACTGGAATAATCCTCTTACTTGGTGGTACTTTTATAGTACTTTATATTTATAATCGAGATCTTTTAATTAATCTAATTGGCACCAGTTTTTTCTACCGAATTGAACGTCTTATAACCTTCCAAACTGAATCAAGTTATCAATTAGAAAATGCTTTAATTGTCATTGGATCTGCTTCCCTTTTTGGTACCGGTTTGAATAAAATATCTTTATATATACCGGAAGCCCCAACCGATTTTATCTTTGCCTTTACCATCGGTAATTTTGGTATTATCACTGGCTTTTTAATTCTCTTATGCTACTTACTAATTGATTTATTTTTAATTAATCAATATTTAAAACAAAAGAATAAAAAAATAAAACTAGTTTTAATTAGTTTTATTAGTATTTTTTTCTTCCAACAAATAATTAATATTGGCATGAATTTGGGACTACTCCCTATTATTGGTATACCCCTTCCATTCCTATCCTATGGTGGCACAACTATTATTATCTACTTTTTATTTTTAGGTATAATATTAAGTCTACTTAAGAAAAACTATTAATATGGTTGATAATAACTATAACTACTGCTGTAGTATGGTCCTGGATATGGACGTGGTGGCATTGGTGGATATGGTGGATATGGATATGGTGCTACATTATAAATTGGTCTAGGTCTTGTAAGCCCTACTGCTGCTCCTCCCACTAACGCTCCTGTTAAAAAAGGAAAAACAAATCTATCTTGATTAATTGGTCTTGGCCCCATATTACGATTAAATCTTGGATACATAAAGAAAACTCCTTTCACTCATAATGTATGAAAGAAGTTTTTTTTGTTTAGTTTAATCGCCTATTAAACCTAAATAATAGTTTTTCTTCCCCTTCTTTATAAGTAATACTTTTTCTTCAATAGCATCACTCTTAGTTATTGTCTTTTCTAAATCAGTACATTTAGCATTGTTAATACTTATTGCTCCCCCACTAATCATTTCTCTTGCTTCTCTTTTGCTACTAACTACTTTTTTATCGACAAGTAGATCAATTAAATTAGTATTATCACTTACATCAAATCTTGGCACATCATTGATTGAAGAAATAATTTCATCAGCCTTTAAACTCCAAATTTTGTCTGAGAATAAACATTCACTAATATTTAATGCTTTATTGTATTCATCTTCGCCATGTAAGAAAGTAATTATTGCTTTAGCTAGTGCTTTTTGAGCCTTTCTTTCTTCTGGATGTTCTTTTACACTAACTTCCAGTTCATCTATTTCTTCCTTACTTAAGAAAGTAAGTTTTTTTAAATAATCAATAACTTTAATATCTTCTGTATTAATTAAATATTGATAAAAAGCATAACTAGATGTTTTATTGATATCAAGCCATAAAGCTTCCCCAGATTCACTCTTACCAAATTTAGTTCCATCAGCTCTTGTAATCAAAGGAACAGTAAATCCATAGCATTTAACTTCTGGTCCATGAATCTTTCTAATAAGTTCCAAACCTGATGTAATATTTCCCCACTGATCTTGACCACCTACTTGCATAGTCACACCATAATTTTCATACATTTTCAAAAAATCAATTGATTGTAAAATCATATAAGAAAATTCTGTGTAAGTTATACCAATATCTAATCTTCTTTTAACAGTATCTTTAGCAAGCATGTAATTGATATTAAAGTGTTTACCATAATCTCTTAAAAAATCGATTGCATTCATTTCTAATAACCAATCAGCATTATTAACTATTTGGATATTTCCTCCCAAAATTTTATTTAATTGCTTTTGAATACATTCAATATTATGTTTAACTGCTTCCTTGCTAATCATTGGTCTTTCAACGTTTGGTTTAGGGTCCCCGATTAAGCCAGTTCCTCCTCCTGCTATAAGAATTGGTGTGTGTCCAGCATCCATAAGTCTTTTAGCTGTTGCAATAACTGTACAGTAATGTCCTATATGTAGGCTATCTCCCGTTGGGTCAACTCCAATGTAAAACTTAAGTCCCCCCTTATTAATTGCTTCTTCCACATCTGGACTAGTTACATCATTGATAAGTCCTCGCCATTTTAAATCTTCAAATGTAGTCATTTTCTTTCCTCCCTCAAAAATAAAAAAAGAATGGTCCCCAAGGAGTGCCTAAAAGCACGGTACCATCCTTATATTTCGCTTTATTCTTTTAACGCAAGATTACGTTTCAGCTCCGGAGTCGTAAATTCCATCATCGCTGATTGCACCAATTATAACACAAACTAAATATTTAATGCAAGCACTTTAAACACTTTTACCAAGTTTTATCATGAATATAACTTTCGCAAGTATCAGTAGCTACATTTCCAGCTGAATCAGTAGCAGTTACTTCTATTTTATACCAATATTTTGTCCAGTCCGTATTACCAATACAAAAATCTCCATTATACCAACCTGGAGTTACGGTAATGGCTGAAACTCCCTTCGGATCATTTGTATCGATAACTTTAGCAGTATATGTAATATCTCCAATAGCATCAAATCCTCTAGCATTAATATCAAAATGATCAATTTCTTCATACGCTGAGACTCCAGCATCTATTGAAAAGGCTTTAGAAGCATCTCTAAAATTAAAATGTATAATAAAATTAATTTCTCTTCCTTCTGCATCAACTACATGAACAGTATAATCATATTTTGCAGAATATGTTTGATTAATCGTTATTTCTCCATAACTATTAGTTGTTGCTTTACCATCAATAGAACTATGTTCCCAATCGAGATTAGTATAACCCCCTCTTGTCCACATATAAGTCACATTTCTATCAACTTCCAATTTTATTACTGTATTAGGATTATTTACATAATCTATCTCAATTATTTCAGGAACAGTCAAATTATATTTTTGGACCAATGTCTTGGCTTTATAAGTCTTACCAGCAACAGTAATACTAGCATTCAAATAATTACTTTCCGGTTGTTTATTAAACTTATGAAATGCTGCAACATCACTATTTCTATTTAGATAAGTATATGGCTTAGAATCACTATCATCTTCTCCAAAAGCATAATACATTATCTTCCCATTTTTCTTAGAATTATCTTCTCTTTGTGGATCAAAATTATACCACTTACCATTTATTTTAATATTAACTGTCGTATGTCCAGATCCGTCATTATTTCTAGCACTAACTACATAACTATCTAGTCCAATTCTTCTCGTAAGTATCATAAACATTGCTGAGTAATTATCACATGAACCCCTTTTAGTACCAAATCCATTTTCTGTTAAAAACACTTGAATAGCATCTTTCTCATAAAAACCATAAGTATTCATTAATGAATCAATTTCTTCTCCAATAACAAAGCCGATTTGATAACTCATATTATTAATTACCCAATCATACAAGGCTTTAACTTTTTCATAAGTTGACATTGAAGAATTCGTAACTGAATTTATTACTGAACTAACTTGATTATCTAGTGATGTATATCCCGTCTTTATGGGATTTAACTTAGCACTATTTAAAATACCTTCAATACCACTTGCTACACTTGAACTATTTTCATTGCTTTCTTCATTTTCACTGGCAGTGTTATTTTCTTCTTTTTTTGTTTCATCTGTTATTAAATCACCCAATTTAGTTTCTGGATCTAATGTAACTAAATAATCATTTAATTCTTGTTTTATTTTATCGATATCTTCCTCATTAACTACTTCTCCATCTAATCTTTCTTTAAAAGAATTAAATGTATTTAAAATCTCTATTTTCTTTTCTTCAGTAATACATTCACTATTATCTGAATCTATACACATTTCTTCATATTTTGCTATTTCTTGATTCAAAATATCTAATAAAATATTCTTTTGTTCATCAATTGTTTTTTCTTCAAATACTGGTGTATTATCTTCTTCGACTATTTCATTTTCTTTTGGTAAATCGCTTACTTTATCTTCCTTATTTAAGAAAAATACTACTGCAACAACTATTAATATTAAAACTATCCCAACTATAATAAAAACATACTTTTTATTAATAATATGTTTTTTCTCTTGCCTGTTTTCTTCCAATTTAACATTCTTCTTATCCTTACTCATAACTCTTTCATCTCCTACAATATTTTATCAAAATCTCTATTTAATGTCTACATATATCCCTTTTTGTTTTTTCTAACTAAAGTATTAAAATCAACTACCTTTAAATCTAAAGATAATTCATCTTTAACATATTCTATGTCATCATCACTTAAACCGTAACTTTTTAAAATATCAATATTAGCAATAAAATTATCAATTGTTATAGCTGCTTCTTTATTCAAAAAAGAATTATCGATAACTTCCAAATTACCTTCCACCGTTGGGGTATAATTTGCTATTGCTCTTTTATATTCTAAAGTATAATATTCTTCAGGATTTATTTTAGTAAATTTTAAATTATCTAAATAAATTTCTTCCTTACTATTTTTACCTCTAACACTTTTAATTAAATCTTTAACACCAGCCACAATACCAATACCAGAAACACCAAAAAGTCCCAATAACATAATATAAAAATTTTGCAAAGTAAAAGCATTTATAATTATCACTAGCATAGGAATTATCGTTATCAAAATTTGTTTTCTTAATCGCTTAGTAATTTTATTTAATTCTTTTTCTGCTTTATCTAAAAAACGATTAATTTGAATATTATTTAGTGTCTCATCTAAACTTCTAATTTTTTTCATAAAAAAATACCCCTCAACTTGAGAGATATTCTGGCATAACTAACTATTGCAGTCAACACATACATTTGACTTATCAATATAAGAATTTAATCTATCTTTCAATGCATTCACTTTTTCATCTGTCCAATATTCACTCGGAGTAGAAGCTCCTTCTGTATCTAGACTGGTTTCATCATCAAATCCAACTATTTCACCATTATTCATAAAAATTACTGCTGGAACATAAACTCTTGGATTTCCTTCTTCATCATCTTCTAAATAATCTTCTAGCAATGATACAATTTTTAAATAATTATCTGTATTATTACTTCTATCTTCCCGAATATTATAATAATGTATTTCTGAAATACCATTTTCTTTAGCCACTTCATTTAAATATACAACATATTGATCACACCACTGACATTCAGGAAATCCTAAATAAACTACACCTGTACCATTTTCTAAAGTATCGATAATTTTATCTACATCCGTATAAACAAATACATTATCTTCATCAACTGCAGGATATTCTTCAGCAAACTTAGCAGCATCAGTAACAACCTGATTATTATCGCTATTAACCTCATTATTATCTCTAACTAGTAAAAATACAACCACTGCAATTAAAAGAACAATTATAACCCCCATTATAATAATTACAACTTTATTATTTTTCAAATTACTTCACCTCAACATAAAAATATTATCATAAAAAAAGAACAATTAAAATAAAAAGCAACTAAACTTTGCGTTTAGTTACCACACATATTGTCAACGGACAAAGGAATTTCATAAGTAATAACTTCTGAAGCATCATTTAAAGCTCTAATTCTTATATGTAAATTATTACAAGTATTTGTAGTACATCCACAAGTATAATCATCAATATTAAATTCGATGTTGGCTAAATACTCAGATATATAACTATTTTTACCAACATCATCCAAAGAACCATATTTAGCAATTTCTATTTCCTTATCTCCGACAATTTCATATAAAGTGCATTCTACTGCTACTGCTTTAGGTTCTTCTACTGTCTCATCACAATAATCGATATTTGAAATATAAACAGACTTTTTAGAATCATTATAAGCAATTACACCACTTATACTAAATGAATCATTATCACAAATCAACGAAGAAAAATTAAAAGTTCCATCATTACCTCTGACAATAAATACTACTATCAAAATAACTATTACTAAAACAATTAAAATTATTCCAATTATTAATCCTAATTTATTATTTTTTTTGACATCTTTTTCGCCTTCAATTAATTCACTTATACTAACATCAAATTCTTCACTGAGTCTTTTTAACAGTTCTATATCAGGAACTCCTCGTCCATTTTCCCATTTCGATACGGCTTGGGCAGTAACGTGTAGACGACTAGCCAATTCTGCTTGAGTCAAATTATATTTTTTACGTAAATCATAGATAAATTTTCCAATCTTTTCTTGATTCATATAATCACCAACATAAAGATTATAACAAAATTTTTTTAATTAATCTATAATTGAAGAATCTTGAAAATACATAATATCTTTTAAATTATCTTTTAAATATTTTAAAATTGCATTATCATCATCAATAACAATTATTAAATCCTTAGTATTTAAACTATTCAAATATTCTAATTTAAGTTCTTTAGATGATTTATTTTTATTATTCTTAGAAATTATAATTCGTTTAGATAAATCAAAAAATGGGGCATACTTATCTAACCAACTATTTTTATCTGCAATATCTTCATCTTTACGACATATTGATAAAATATAAAGAGAAACATTGGGTAGCTTTGCTATTTCTCTCAGTGTTTTTATATTAGTCATAATTGGTCGTTTGTTCAAAAATAGAAGCTTACTTCCAAAGTCATAATCAGCTATAACTCCATCCATATCCACATAAATTCTAACTGTTTTATCTTGGCTTAGTTTCTTTATTTTATTAAGAAAATACATATTACTTACCTCTATAAAGCCGCATTACATTATCAACCACTTCATTAGCGACACTAATTGATGCATCCATTCTATCACTATTAGTAGTATTAATCAATTTGCTAACTGTTAAATTTTTTTCAAAATCCGGCACTAATCTAAGCATTGCTCGATTATACTTGCCAATATTTTCTGGTGTCATAGTTGATCTTGGCTCAATAGATAATGAATTTATATAATCTCTTTCTAAGGAAATATCACAATCACAATAAAGATTATACATATAAGTTAAAAAATCACGATTATTACCTAATTTTTTCATAAATTCATTATATCTAACTTCATCCATTAATCCCATTTCATAATACATTTCATACCAAACAAATGGATCAAACATTCCTCTATCACATATGACAACATCATTACTAGCAATTGCCTCTGCTACAGCCTGTCTACCAATCTCATATTGCCTATCAACAAAACCAACTCTATCTTTTAAAAGTTCTTTTTTTTCATCTTTTGATTTTAATGTTGCATAAACTAGTCCTGCTGGTTCTTCCAAACACGAAGTATTTAAATTACATTTTTTAAAAAATTCAAATAAATTATCAACACAAGTTGTCTTACCAGCTCGTGGAGTCCCACTAATCGTAATAACAATTGGCACTGGAAGTTTTCCATATTTATCTTGTAATCGTTTAATATCTTCTTTCTTTATATTTAATTTTTCTAACTGTTCTAACAATATTGGATTAGCAATAAATATCTTTTTTATTCTATTTTGATAATCTTCGCTACTCTCTTTTGGCACTTCTACCTTAGTCTTAGGATTTCTTTTCATTTGAGCAATTTCTTTTTTAGAAAATTTGCATTCTTTAATAAAATTGAATTTTCTAATTAACGAGTTAATCAAAAATAAACCGCTTGAATTTCCTTTTTTAAGTTCACATTCAATCATAAATTCCGGTGAATATTTTACCCCATCAATAATTGGTATTGTCTTATCAAAGACAATTTCAAATAAACCATTGTCATAATTTAAATTATATTTTGCCCGCAATGTTTTTAATGTAAGTTTCTCATCCAAATAGTCAATTGGAATATTCCACTCTTTATTTAAAAACTCTAACACTTCTTCAAGTGATGCAAAATTCTTTTCTACTCTCTTAGATATCGATGTTTTATCATCAAGTGGCCTTTTTACAGTCCATTCTTCTTTACCTCCACTAATTCTTCTTCTAACGTTGATTCTATATTTTTCTAATGTATCTTCACAGTCAAAGTAAGTATCCATATTTTCTATATATTTTGCTTTATCTAATCCCAATTTTTCACGAATCATTTTAAATCCTTCGACTGGGCTTACACTACTACCTTCAGTAAATACATATTTCTTTTCTTGTTCAATTTCATTTTCCGTTGCTCTTCTTACTCTTCCAATTACTTCATTTACTTCTTCTACTTTATATCCATCTTTCTTAAGCATTACTTCCAGTAAATATAAATCTATTCCTAATATATACTTTTCTTTCTTAAGTTCCGAATTAAGTATCTTAGAACATTCAGAAATATCTTTTATTAAACCATTCTTTCTAATAAATATTTTATTTCCACTATAAATACTACTTTTACAATTAGATTCTAAAAAACATTCCGGATAATTAAGCAATTCTGGTACTTTTCTAAATAGTTCACTACGATAAAAATCATACTTGCTTTTATCATTAATTTCTATAATAGCAAAGTTTTCATCTAAAGACCGATTACAAAGTAAATTAGCATATCTTCTTATAACTGGATTTTTATCTCCCAAATGTTCTCTAAATAAATTTTGAATTTCTACTTCAGTTGTATCCCAAGAAAAACTAAAGCCTAAATCATCAATAAATTTACCAAATACTGCCTCCAACACTCTAGCAGGTTTTTCCAAATAAACGGAATCATACAATTCAAATCTTTTATTGAAAAAGTTGGCAATTAAATACTCTGCATTTTCATCGTAAACAATTTCCAAATTATCGTCGATACATTCCAAATCAATGCAATCCAAAATTGTTGAAAAATCATTCCTCTCTCCTGTAACATAAAAGGAATCTCTAAATATATAATCAATTCTATCGATATCAATACCACCAGATAATAGTTTTGCTAAAACCAAAGTCAAATCATTAGCATTTCCTGAATATGTTTTATCCTTAATATTTTCTTTCATTTTAATTAAATCAATTACTTTTTGTAAAACTTCTTCCCCAAATTCTTTTAAAATTACCTGATGTATTTCCGTCTTTTCATCTAGAAGCAATTTGATAGTTCTATTTTCATGTGTACCTTCTAAAAATTTTTCTGAAACGTGTGAAAAGCACCCATGTCCGATATCATGTACCAAGGCCATACACTTAATTGCTTCTTCATCCTCTTTTGTTATTGTTAAAGTATTTTTAAATTTTGTCTTACAAATATCTATCAATTTACAAGCAAGATAATACACTCCTAGACTATGCTGATATCGCGTATGTGTAGCATTCGGACTAGTATTGAGCCCTAATTGTCTTTTTTGTTTCATCTCATTAAATTCTTTGGTATTAATTATTTTTTCATATCCACCATCAATTTTAATTTGCCCCCATATATCATTTATTATTATCATAATTATCCTTTCTTTGGCTTGCGTATATTTTACGCATATAATTTGTTTTTAAAAATGTATTAAACATTTTTATTTTTTTTGTTTTTCTTAAACCGATATACTTTAGCAGGTTTATTACCTTCAAAATTCTCCATAATCCCTGTATCTTCAATTAAATCAAGACTAAGTACTTTCTTTCGAAAATTCCGACGATCAAACTTAAGATTCAATATTGTTTCATAGACCTTTTGCAGTTCTGGAATCGTAAAACCATTTACAAATAAGTTTTTTAAAACATCAGTTTCTAATATTTTCCTTTTTAATTCTTCTAGACAAGCTAGTAGTATTTCGTTGTGATCATATGCTAACTTTGGGACTTCCGATATCTTAAACCAATCAGCATTGCAAGTCTTCAAAGTCTTTTTCAAAATATCGCCCCGGTATCTATCAATTACTCCGATATAAGTAACTGCTACCATTCGCATTACTGGTGATCTATCAACTTTATCAAATAATCCTGCATAATATAAGTCAATACCTTCAACACCAATTTTTTCTTTTATTTCTCTTTTAGCACCATCGAGCAATGTTTCATTATTATAAAGTGCTCCTCCAACTAATGCCCACATATTTTCATAAGGCTTATTCTTTCTTTTAATAAGTAAAACTTTTACATCTCCCTTATCCACAGTAAAAATGGCTGTAATTACATGTAGGCCTTGCCCTTTATAAAGTGGATTATTAACTTCCATTATCATTCTCCTCTCTATCATCATTATAATGCGTACATTTTACACTTGTCAATATATTTTTTTGTGTTAATCGTTAATTATATAAACTTTTACTTAAAAATTTATTATATTTTTATAGAGAATTATCTATTAATCAATTTTATTGTTGATAAATAGACAAACTAAAATTACGAGATAATTACGAGGCAAAAAAATTTAAGCAAGAAAAAAGCCCGTATTTTACGAGCTTAAATGTTAACTTGGTGGAGAATAAGAGATTCGAACTCTTGACCCCCACGGTGCAAGCGTGGTGCTCTAGCCAGCTGAGCTAATTCCCCAAGAACAAGATTATTTTATCACACAGCGATAAGATAATCAAGCATTTTTTTACTTTTCTTCAACAATTTTTATTAATCCTGCTTCAACTTCTTCAAGAGCCCTACCTAAAGGTTTTTTATTCTTATAATCATTTTCTTTCATTTGAAAATGATTATTTTCAAGCATTTGCTTACTTCTAATTGAAGCAACATGAACTAACTTATACTTTGAATCAACAATATTAAGTAGCTTATCAATTGATGGATATAACATAAAACCCACTTCCTTCTACATACTATTATAATATATACTTTTTTTCATTTAATGCAAGAAAAAACTAAAAATTTGACACATTATTGACATAACTTTCTTAAAGCTTCCAGTATTACTACCATCGCCCAAGTATCTTGTTGACAATATATTCTTAATGCTTCGTAATATAAATCATATTCTTCTTTTGTCATGCTGTTGTAAGTAGCATAAGCAACAATCGCTTCAGTTCCATTCTTAACTGTCAAATCTTTATAAGATAAATCACTAAAGACTGGCAGTGTTTTTTTAATTGAAAAAGAACCGCTCAAATCCTTATTATAATAATTTGGTAGACTTGCTCTTTCCTTATCAAAACCCAACTCTTCATATAAGTCTGATTTAGTATTGACCAGCCACATCAAATCGAATCCTTTTTCATACATAGCCAGAAGCTGACCTTTATATTCCGGAAAAATTCCTGCTAGTTCTTTGATACGTCCTTTTTCAAAAGCGACATTCTGGGCAAATAAAGTTCCCTTTGATGGATCAATATATTTACATAATGCCTTAACCAATTCTTCTCTTTCATCATTATCGAAAGTCTTTGCCAAGAATATATAGTTATCCTTTATTTTATCACATACTCCCGGTTCCCGTTCAATATGCAAACTAAATTCAAATGGTGATTGAATATAAGGTTTTTCTCCTCTAAACCGTGGCATTGGACAGGGCATAGTTTCAAAATCCAAATGATAAATCGGATATTCTAAACAATTTAATCCTGCCTTAATCTTCTCTTTATCGATATAAATCCTATCAAATCTTAAACAATCTCTTTGAATTTGATGTTTCTTATGCACAATCCATTCCTCAGGAATATCTAACATATTAATATAACCTTCATTAATTAGTTCAAGCCCCTTTAACTTTTCACCATCTAAAGTTTTAAAACCAGCACCATTATTCAAATAATTTAAACTAGAATTCTTTGCAGGAATCATTTTTCCACACACTGCACTTAAATAAGGACATTCCTTGACTTTCTTCCGTTCACACCATTTTCCCATTGGACACTTACTAGCATCTAAAGAAAATATATCACGTTCCAATTTTTCTTCCATCGCCGCAATAATCTTCTGATATTCTTCTGTCACTTTAGTTAAGTCAAAAAATACGACAATTTCATTTTCATCTTCATCCGGATGATACACAGCCTTTTTATTTTCATAAGTCCCATCAAAAACATAATTATGATTTAATACTGCTAAATAATAATGGACATTTTTTAAAGCCTCTTCATTATTAGATTCTCTATATTCACCTTCCAAAATAAACCGTTGAATAGCAAGGTCAAGTACATATCCTCCGACATCACTATATCGATCAAACAATTTTTCTCTTTGTTTCGCATAGTTTTCCAAAGGCATTTCCTCTTCCAAAGGATAACCATCAATTTCATCTTTTAAATAATAACAATTCTTACTCTTATCAAAATGAAAAATCGAAAACTTCTCACCCTTTTTATGATTACTTTGTAACTTTACATATTTACTACTTGTAGTTGCCTTAACTTCAATAATATTTATATCATTATTTACTTCATTATATATATCGACATAGCAAACATATCTAATTCCATTTTTATTAAATTCAAAACTCTCTTGATTAAATGTCGACCCAGCATAAACAGACTTACCTTTAAAATATTCCTTGGTAAGTCTCCCCGCTTCCATTTCCACTTGCTTATAATAAGGCATCATTGCTTGCATTTGTTTATTTACCTTTATCGTTGTATCTACTTCATAAGTCTCATCTTCAAACATCCCCGACAAAAGTTCTTTCAATATATCTCGTTCTTCTTGTTTTTTATAATCATCATAGCTAATATCAGCATCTAACTTCTCATGTCTTACTTCTTCTAATGCAACATACCTCGAACATCTAGTATAATTAATAAAGTCCGTTTTAGTTACTGCCATAACCTACACCAATACTTCAGCAGTTATTTTTTCATCTTCATTAGTTATTTTTACTCTTAAGTCATTTAATGTATTCTCACTAGCCCTAGGATCTGCAACTACACCCTCGCTAGTACTAATAATTGCATTATTCATCGCTAACTCTTCAACCGTCATATAAACATCATTGCTTTCCGCAAACATATCAGTATGTCCTTCAGCATAAATTGCCGCTTGTTCTTCAATTGAGGCAATTTTCAAATTATATAAATCTTCTTCATAATCTACATCAAAATTATAAGAAAGTGTATTAGCTACTAAAAAATAACCAACTGTAAAAACTGCAATAACTATAACTAGTTCAACACCTGTATATCCCTTTTTATTCCGCATTTTCAACCTCCATTTTTGTAAATCCGCGATATTCCCACAAAGGAAATTCTAATCTAATTTTCATTATTTCTTCTAACATCTTTTCTTTTAATTTATCACCCTTAAATTCAAATAATGTTTCCACAGTTTCTTGCAAATTTTTCTTGGCAATCTCTTCTTCATTTAAAGAATTATATAAATAGGGTATTACTATATTTTTATCAACAAATAAAACATCACTATTTCTAAATACATAGTTATTTTTTAACATCTTAATAAACTTTTTATAACTTTTTATACCATGATGATATGTACTATTTCCCATTTCAACGAACTCTTTATTCGTAAACATTTTATACTTACTATTTTTCAAATAATTGTTTATTCGTTTTTTATTTGTTAGTTTATTACTAACAATTTTTTTCTTATCTATACTATAATCTTTTTTATAATAATATTCCAGTTTAGGAATAATTATTTCGCAATTTTCAATTCCACCTATAATAATATCAAAGTATTTTCTACTTACAACTCCATAAGCGATAATTATCCCATCTACTAACTTATATATTCGATTCCAATTTTTCACGTATTTTATAACTTCTTTGCTTTTTAACAAAGCCTTAAATAGTATACTTAAATCTTTTGCTAACATTAATTCTTGTTCCTGAAATAATATATTTTTATCTAACAACCAATTTATAAACTCCCGCGACTCGTTAAAAAATTCATTTGTATTCTTTCGCAATATTAATTGCCTAAAAACATTAAAATCTTCTAAATCTAAAGACATAATCCAATATTTAAAATAATCTTTTTTGATTTCTGATATTTTTCTTATTAAATCCTCTTTCTTTAATTTCTTATAATTTATTTTTTCTAAATTATAAATAGATCCTAAACTATTATAATCTTCAATTATACTTTGTAACTTTTCTTTCGTAATTTTCTCCAAATAGTCTTCATACTCACCAAAAATATTCACTATATTTCACCTCATCATGTTATATTATATAATAAATTTAATTAGTTTTCCATGGTAATTAAAGAAATTCAAATAAAAAGATGAGAAATTTTACTTCTCACCATTTAAACACTTAGCAGCATCCACGATCATATACATTTTCACATACATTTTCTTCACAATAAGTATATTCTGGTCTATAAGTATGTCTATAAACATGATGATTAATTATTCTAGTATTACATGGCATAACATGCGGTACATCATAACAAATATATCTATGGCATACTCTTTCTTGCGGACATTCATATACAGGCATCATAGCACATCCACATCCAGGCATTTCCATCATTCCAACATTGTTGCCAGAGCATCCATCCATTCCTGTTTGCATATTTTTATCATACTTTTTCGTTTCTGATTCATAAGTTTTTGATTCATTATAATAATTCATAATCCACATTCCTTTCTAGTGTATCCTATGACAAATCTAAAAAAATGTCTAGGTTAGCGCGGAACAAAAGCCAAACAAGTTTGGCATCCTTGCA
>ULMP01025978.1_pt1 | contig 28658 bp, 26 predicted proteins | sample 1951681 | NCBI WGS metagenome assembly ULMP01 (sample SAMEA4835553, study PRJEB28245) | human gut metagenome | biome: gut microbiome; material: fecal sample | place: Denmark | collected 2008 | reverse complement strand
CTTCCGCCTCCGCGCGGGCCTGCTTATCCATAAGCTGCTGCCGGTCCATCATCTCCTGCCTGCGGGTCATCTCATCGAGTTCCTTCTGCCGCCTCATAAACTCCTGCTGCTGAGCCATCTGCTGATACAAGCCGGCTCCTGCGTTTCCAGCCATATTCATATTCATAAAGCCGAAAGCCGCGCCGCCGCCCCCTTCATTCTGGGCAGCCATACGCATGGAATCACTGGTGGAATCGGCCATGGCGCCCATGGCCATCGAAGGATCAGCAAAAGTCTTGCTCATCTGCACTTTCTGAATCTTCGCTTCATCCTCCTCATTGGCCTTGATACTGTTAATGCCGAAGGACACGATTTCCAGACCCCGGAGCTCCCGCCAGCGCTTGGACAGCACATCATTCAGGGCATCGGCGATTTCGAAAGTCCGCCCCGTCAGCTCCACATAGTCAATGCGCTGGGCACTCAGTCTGGCAAAGGCCGGCTGCAGCGCGTTCAGAAGCTCCGACTTCAGCTGGCTGTCGATCTGGCTGCGGTCAAACACATCCGCTGCATTTCCGACCACACCCGTATAGAAAAGCACCGGGTCCACAATGTGGTAGCTGTATTCGCCGAAACAGCGCAGGCGGATGAGCAGAATCTGCCCCGTATCGGGATCTTTCATTTTGAAGGGGACTTCCTGAGGCGTGCCGTACTTGTTGCCAAGGATTTCCTTCATGTTGAAATAGTAGACCCGCTGATCCTTTCCCGTGTCGCCGCCAAAGGTGAACCGTTCCTTCATCTGGCCCCACATATCTTTTATGCCCTGCTTCAGGGTGCCGGTGAAAATGGAAGGTTCTGTGGATTTGTCATAAATGTATTCCCCCGGTTCGCTGCATACATCCACCACCTTGCCGGACTCCACTATCATCATGCACTGGCCGCTGTTGACGGCGATTTTGGAACCGTTGGAAATAATATTGTCTTCTCCGCCGGTATTGGAACTGCGATTATGGGAACTGGTCCGCTTCTGCCCCTTCATCATAAGAATGTTGGCGGGCATGCTGTCGCAGTAAAAAAACTCCTTCCACTGGTCGGCCAGTACGCCGCCGGCGGCACCCATGGCTGCTTTGATCAAACCCATAATACTTACCTCCTTTTCACTTTCCTATTGATTAGGAATCAATAAAATCAGCTTTCCTTTCATATATAGAATAGCTGATTATGAAATAAAAAAATACCTGTAATTTACTACAGGTTATGAATCCATAGGGATTAAACATAGGATTTTGCAGTTTATACACACGCAAAAAAGCATGACCTCCATTCGGTGCTGCCGATGAGGTCATGCTTTCTGAATTGTTCAAATTATTCCCATTCAATGGTGCTCGGCGGCTTGGAGGTGATGTCGTAGACCACTCTGTTCACTCCGGCCACTTCGTTGCAGATACGGCGGCTCATTTCGTCCAGCACTTCCCAGGGGAAGCGGAAATAATCAGCCGTCATGCCGTCGGAGGAGGTGACGGCGCGGATGCCTACGGTGTAGTCGTAGGTTCTTTCATCGCCCTGTACGCCTACGGAACGGATAGCTGCGGGGAGGATGGCAAAGGACTGCCAGATATCATTATAGAGGCCATGCTGTTTAATGACGTCTCTTACGATGAAATCAGCGCGGCGGAGGATATCCAGCCGTTCCGGTGTGATTTCGCCGATGATACGGATAGCCAGGCCCGGTCCCGGGAATGGCTGACGATTGACCACTTCTTCCGGCAGACCCAGCTGGCGGCCCAGTTCGCGGACTTCATCCTTGAAGAGTTCGCGGAGCGGTTCAATGAGCTGGAACTTCATATCCTTCGGAAGGCCACCCACATTGTGGTGGGATTTGATGGTGGAAGCGGTGGCGGTACCGGACTCTACCACGTCGGGATACAGGGTGCCCTGTACCAGGAATTTCACGTCTTCCAGCTTATTGGCTTCTTCCTGGAAGGTATGAATGAATTCAGCGCCGATGGTTTTACGCTTCTTTTCCGGTTCGGTGACGCCCTTCAAGAGAGACATAAAATGCTTGGATGCGTCGATGTGCACCAGTCTCATATTGAACTTATTCTTGAAGGTATCTACCACCTGTTCTGCTTCGCCGAGGCGGAGGAAACCGTGGTCTACGAAGACGCAGGTGAGCTGTTCGCCGATGGCTTTATGCACCAGCACGGCTGCTACAGAGGAATCTACGCCGCCGGAGAGGGCACAGATGACGTTGTGTTTGCCAACCTTTTCGCGGATGTTTTCCACGGCAATGTCGATGTAGTTGCCCATGGACCAGCCGCCTTTGCATTCGCAGATCCTGAAGAGGAAATTCTTCAGCATGGTGGTACCTTCCGGTGTGTGAACTACTTCCGGATGGAACTGTACGCCGAAGAAACGACGGGCTTCATCGGCCATGGCTGCGGTAGGCGTGAGGTCGGTATGACCGGTGAGGCCAAAGCCGGCGGGCATATCGGTCACTGCGTCGCCGTGGCTCATCCATACAGCGGTCTTTTCGGAAACGCCTTCAAAGAGGGCGCTGCTGCCGTTGCGATAAAAATCAGTGTGGCCATATTCATGCTTTTCAGGCTTCGATACTTCACCGCCCAGTTCCTTAGCCATGAGCTGCATGCCATAGCAGATGCCCAGAATCGGTACTCCTGCTTTGAACACGCCGGGATCCACCTGGGGTGCATTTTCTGCATTAACACTGGATGGACCGCCGGAGAAAATAATGCCCTTCGGATTCTGGGCAAGGATTTCCTCAGCGCTCTTGTTGTATGGCAGGATTTCGCAGTAAACGCCGCATTCGCGGACACGCCGTGCGATGAGCTGGGCGTACTGGCCGCCAAAGTCAACAATCATAACAATTTCCTGATGCTTCATCTGTTTCCTCCTGTGGAGACAATATCAGTAACGTAAACAATGTATTCCTTATTATATCACATTTGAAAGGCGGCTGGCGCCGCAGGTTGGCCGCCTGACGGTGGCGGGTTGTGTAGAAAGGTTGTGTTCGCTGACGCTCAGGGGAAGGTGGCGGCTTCACCCTTTGAAACTTCTGAACCGGCCCGCTGCCGGCGGGCCGAACCCTTTGAACCCGGGCCGCCTGCAGCGGCCCTGTTTCATTCCGCCTCAAACAGGGGCAGCGGTTCCAGATAGATAATATCTTTCCGTTTAGCAGCATCCCCTTCTGCCAGAATGGCTGCTTCACCCACCACATGGGCCCCTGCCTTTTCAGCCAGCTGTTTCATGGCCTTCATGGATCCGCCGGTACTGATGACATCATCCACCAGGAGCACATTTCTTCCCTTCAGGAGTTCCACATCCGTATCCATAAGGTAGAGACGCTGTTTACCGGCAGTGGTAATGGATTCATCTTCCACCCAGATGGGATTTTCCATATAGGCTTTCACTGATTTTCTGGCTACGATATACTTCTTCATGCCCAGCACACTGGCCAGCTCGTGAGCCAGAGGGATACCTTTCGTTTCTGCCGTCATGATGATATCCGTATCTTTGGGCACTCTGGAAGCCAGTTCTTTGGCACAGTTTTCAACGATTTCCGTATCTCCCAGGATGACAAATCCCGCAATGGCCAATTTATCGGAAATATTCAGAATGGGAAGCTGCCTTGTGCAGCCGGCTACATGAAGTTCGTAATGTCTTTTTGCCATCATACACCTCGAAAAAAATAATGTATACCCTTTATGTAATATCCACCTGTGGCGGCGGAGTCGATGTGATTTCCACCTTCGGCGCTTCCGTAATGGTTACGGTCACTTGATCGGCATCGTCATTTCCTTTCTGGACGCTGCCCTTTTCCTTCACCCCGTTTTGTGCGGGCGGAGCCTGTACATCCATCAGGGGAATCGCATCATCGGGCGCTGTTTTGCCCGGATTGTCCTTCTTTGTCTCCATGATCTGGTCAATTTCACCGGACAGCCGGTCACGGGTACTGTCATCGGTCATGGCCTGTCTGATGAAATACACGGTCAGCGCTGCGGGATCCTCCGTATTGGAAGGGATTTCCCGCCAGCGCCCGTCCTGCCCCAGGGCCCAGGCCTTTCCATCCACGCTGTAGCGTACATGAATCCAGCTCTCCGTATAGGTTTGAGCAGACTTCACATCTACTATTTTCACCTTTGCCTGAAGACCATCTTCAAAAACATCCTCCACCGTCAAAGTAGATAAATCAAGAAAAAGGCCTGTGGCGCCATCGTTATAAATACCACCGGTATTCTGTATCATAGGATAGGTCTTGTCCCCATTCAGGTAATAAGGCTCAAAAGCTTCGGCCATCCCTCCCCAGGAAAAAGCCAGAGAGACCCCTAAGACCAGTGCCCACTTTTGAAATCTCTTCAACCCTTATCATCTCCTGTCTGATTCAACACCTTATTATATTGTACAATAAATTTGGCTGATTGAGTACTGATTTCATAGAGGAATATGAGGTGGTAAGGAAAAGGTTCAAAGGATGTCGGGTACCAGAAAGCGGCGGAGAACAGGGCCATCAGTTCTCCTTAACTTTTCGGACCTATCCACAGGGCTTCGCCCAGCTCCTTGCATAGGAAGGAGCCTGCGCTGCGGAAATCCTCTTGTGTCATCAATGCTGCATGGCGAAGTGCCAGAGCCTCCTTCCTCTGGAAACCATGCGGCCAGCGGATAGCCGATAGCGGACCACTCTTCCGGCTCACGAATCAAAAAAATCGGCGTCCCTTCCTAAGGAGGGGATGCCGATTTGTTATGGCTGTTATTAAGCTCCCAGTTCGTCCAGCAGTTCTTCCGCTGCGTCTACAGACTCCTGAATCTCAGGGCGCACAGTGGCGTCATCATTAAGGAACCGGACTTCCGAAAGGGCGCGGATGAGGCGGGCAATCTGAGCCGTACGACCGATTAAGATTTTCTGAGCCGGAGAGTATTTCTTCCAGTCATTGCCAGCATCATTCTGAATGGATTTGATATCTTCAATGCCATCTTCAAAGTAATCGGACAGGTCGAGGAGCGCATCTTCCGCTTTTCTGGCTTCGTGGCGGACCAGTTGCATGCGGATGCACATGTTCTTCACATCCTTCTGGAATTCCTGAAGACGGGCGCTCATATCCTTCAGGGCATTCACATCTTCTGTTCCCCCGGTCACATCCAGTCCTTTGATTTCCGGTACCTTGGCATACTGATCCAGCACGCCGGCGCCAAATCCGACAGCATCCACTGCACCTGCCAGGGTAACCACACTCATGGCTTTAGCGGACAATTTTTCCATTTCCCGCCAGTTCTTTCTTTCCTTGTTGAAATGTTCCAGTCCTGCCAGCGTATCGCAGTCATGGAAGTCCACATTTTTCAGCTGGGCAAAGAGGCTGGTGAATTTTTTCATATCGCCGGACATGAGGGTGATTCTCACACGGTCCAGCTCTCCCAGTTCATCCTGGGCTCTGACCTTTGCACGATTGATTCTTTTCGTAGCCCTTCTTCTGGCCCTTTCCACTTCGCCGTTGATGCTTTCCGGACGGGCAGAATTGGAATTACCGCTGACTGCCCCTGCAATCATGCGCAGAATAAAAGAAATCGACATGACTCGTTCCCCCTTCAATCAGTATGATCTATCGAAACCGGGAAGCACTGATAAGTGAAATGCATAAAGGAAACAGGAATGAAAGAGCCGCCTGCAGATATACATCTGCCTACAGCTCTTCCTCATGATTTCCAGGAAATAAACCAGCGATTCCCTATATATCTATATATGATTATAACATATAAAAAGTTTCTATGGAAAAAGAATCGCACTCACCGCCATATCCTGTGCTTTCAGGCATCCCGGAAAGCCAGTGCCTTCTTTGCCTTTTCGATAGCCTTTTCGCTTTCCTCACTCACTTCTCCTTTGTCATTCAAGAGATGGGGGAAGAGGATGGTAATGAGCTGGGCGCACTGGATAGCCCGGGCCACCTGCATCTTTTCAGACTGGGAATAGCGGTTCCAGTCTTCTCCTTTTCTTTCCAGAATGGTTTTCAAATCATCAATGCCGTCTACGAAATAATCATGAAGATCATTGAGGCAGTCTGCCTCTTCCCTGGCCTTCCGGCCAATTTCATCGATGGAGGCAGTGAGTTTTCTCACATGGTTCTGATAATTCTTCAGCTCTTCGATGAGTTCATGAATGTAGGTCATATCCATGCTGTGGAAACGTTTATTGTCGATATTCACCTTCGGAAGGATAGCAAAGCTGTCCAGGATACCAAATCCCAGAGCCATGGGAGAATAAGCTGCAGCACTTACCGCTTCCAGGCTAGCAATCTTATCTGCCCGTGCAATCATGTCATCCACTTTAAAGCCTTCTTTCAGGAAACTTTCAATTCCCGGAAGGCCTTCGCAGTCCTTCATATTGAAATTGCGAATCATGGCGCAGTACTTGGTAAATTCTTCCATATGGCTGGAAGTAGCGGATACCTTGGCCCGGTCCATTTCACCGATTTCATACTGGGCGCGGCTGCGCAGACGAAGCAGTCTTCTTCTTACACGACGGAACGCTTTATGAAGCTCACCCTCCAGATCCTTGATATAGGTTGGATCCTGAATTTTCCCATCTTCCATTGCCTGAAGAACCTGAAGAACATAAGTTATAGTCATATCAATTCCTCCTTTGGACTATCGGAAACCCCACCCGCGGGGATTTGGACCATGAATCAGCACAATAACAGAAACCCGTTTCTTCTTCATCCGTCACGGCTCTCTTCCTCCTGCCTTTTCGCAAGGCCTTTTCTTACACCATTAATTATACACCATTAGAAAAAGACAGATTTTATAAAAACCTTTTTTCATTACAGAAAAAATTTATAAGACGCAACAGAAAAGAAAGGGCTCTGAAGGTTCAAAAGGGACATTTGACGCCAGCTCTGCAGACAAGGGGCTTCCGTTTCTTAGAATTGACGTCCCTATGGGGCTGAGGGCTATCGACAGCCCTTCGGTCAATCATGATAAAGTCATCGTTACGGTCTTGCATTTGTCTTACCATGGCTGCATGACAAAGCGCCAAAGCCCCTTTTACAGAAAGGAGCTTTGGCGTCGGAGGATAGCTGGATTTTCGTAGAAAATCCGAGACCCCAAAGAGGCCTAATAATTTTAAGGTGTCCCGGGTTATGGGATTTCCTTTCCAATCCTGATCCCGCCATGAACCGCTGCCTTCATTTACCATTTTCCCACAAAGGGCACCCATACCCACATGAGGAACACATAGAAGGCGCAGCCTGCCAGAAGGCCCACCAGGGCGCCGTTGATACGGATGCCTTCCAGTTCGCTCCATACCTTGGATTCCACAAATTCATTGAGCTCCCAGTCTGTGAAGTTTTCCAGCACTTCCGTCATGGCAGGAGCCAGCCAGCCGTGTTCATAGGAGATGATTTCCACGGCCAGGTCTCTGGCGAATCGGTCCATTCGTTTTCGGAAGCCCTCGTCATGGCCGGCGGCCGTAATAGCGTGGTGCAGGGCATTTTCCAGCTGGGGAACCAATTTTTCATGGAAGGCCCTGCCGTCTCCCCATTCTTCCATGAAACGGTCCACCGCCTCTTCCACTTTATCTTCCACCGGAAAGGAAGCGAAGAGGATCCTGCCGAAATCTCCCAGTGCTCTTTCCGTGGCCTCTTCTTCCAGGAACCGTCTCACCATGCTGTCCCAGCCGGAAAGGAGGGTCTTGCGGAAGGGATTGTCTTTTTCCTTCCAGGTTTCTATTTCTTCCCCCAGGGCATCCATGGCAGAGTCCGCCAGACTGTCGTAGTCTATGGCACCGAAAAATTTTCCAAGACCGTAGGCCAGAGAGCCGAAGAATCCCTTTTCTTCCTTATCCCCCTTTTCTTCCAGGAAACGGGCCAGGGCCTCTCTATTTTTCTCGTCTCTGGTCCTTTTTTCCGCTTCCTCCAGAATTTTGTCAAGCCACTCTTCTCGATTCATTTCAGAAAGAATTTTCTCTTTAGCAAAGGCAGTAAAGGAAGCGAGCTTCTTTTCTCCTTCCCTTCTTGCCATGGAGGCGGCATCGTTTTTATGGGCTTTGACAAAGGAAACGAACCAGGTCCCTGCTTTTTCCGCCAGATTTCTTTCCAGGCCTTTCCGATTTTCTTCTTTTTCAAGACGGCTGAACACCAGACGGGAAGCAGAAAAAGTTTCCACTTTTTTCAGCATGTTTTCTCTGGAAAGGAGGGTGCTGTTGACCTCGCCCAGCTTTCTTATAATCCGCTTTCTGCTTTTGGGGATAAGCCGTCCCACCGGCAGATGGAAGGGCCGCCGGAAAAGGGCTTCCACCGCAATGTAGTCCGCCACGCAGCCGATGAAGCAGGACTGGGCCAGGAAATAGAGCACAGAAAGCCAAGTCTCTTTCTGCCAGGGACTCCAGCGGCTAAGGCAAAAGGTGAGAAGGAATAGAAGAAAAGCCGCTGCCATGAGGAAGTTGGCCCGCTGATACCGTTTCATACCATCACCCCCGCTGCAAAAAAGGCAAGACCCAGCAGAGCGCCGAAAAGGGAGCCGTTCATGCGAATGGCCGCCACTTCTTCCGACGACGCCTCCTCTGCCAGGCGGGCCATGGCACTTCCGTCGTACTGGGAGAGCTTCTTTTCCACCACCGATGATACAGCCTCATGGATTTCCTTCACATGGGGCAGCGCCAGGGAGAGAAGCCAGGCGTCGAAGCGGCGCCGCTCTCCCTCATCTTCCATCATGTTTTCAGCGTACAGTAGGATTTTCTCCGCCAGAAGACCTGCCAGCTCTCCATGATGGGCCTGCCACGTCTCCAGAAAGAAATCCTTCCCTTTCTCTTCCAGCACTGTTTCTGCCATATGAGAAATTTTCCGGTTCAGCTCCTGTTTCCAGGGGCTGTCGTTGGAAAGTCTTTCCAGCAGGCTGTCATACTTTTCGCCCAGCGCCTTCCTTACCTCGCTGTCCTCATGAGTCAGGGTATCAGCCAGGTCAAAAATCTTTTTCTGAATACCTTTGATGAATTCCTCATCCCTGTCCTTTACGGCCTTCCGGAAGAGGCGGTGAAAATTCAAAGGACCATGAGCCTCATAATGGTCCCAGGCGGCGTGGTAAATATGTCCTATTTCTTCCAAAGTAAACTCATCCTGCAGGAAATGGCGTACTTCCTCTGCCAGGGCCTCCGAAAGGGCTTCTTTTTTCTCATACTTTTTAAAGGAAAGCATCACCGACGCCAGAATGGCAGCCCAGTCGATGGCAGGCAGCAGGGCAGAAAGGCTCTTCCCTGTCATCTGCCACAGCCATTCCTCGTGGAGAGAGGAAAAGGCGGCCTCCAGACCGTCGGTCAGAATGCGGCTGAGTTCCTGCCGATGCTCCTTCAGCCAGCGCTCCACCACTGCTGACGGCACATGGTTCACCAGCAGCCTCTTCAGCCGCCGTTCGGAGAGAATTTCCTCCGTCACCATGTCTTTGGCCATGGCTACGATTTTATCCCGGCTTTTGGAGATGAGGCTGGTCCGAAAGGATATGCCCAGGGGCTTCCTGAAAAGAGAAGTGACGCCAAACCAGTCTGCAAAGCCGCCTACGGAAGCGGCAAAGGACAGGTGAAACAGGGCTCCTGCAGCCAGACTGCTTTCCTGGAAGGGAGCTGATGCCAGGGCGGCGGCAAAGGAAATGCCCAGTATGCCGTCGGCCATCGTTTTTTTACGCATAAATCCTCCTTTCAGTAATCCAAAGTAAACACAGATGTATCCATAAATGAGCCAAGAGAAGAAACCCCATGCTCCAATGGCACCAGCCACCCGCTCTCTTGTCATTTCGACCGCAGCCGGTGAGTCACCAATAGGAAAGCCTTTTATTGGGTAGGCTGGAGGCCAGCTTCGGCTGCCTTGGAGACTCCATGCAGAGCCTCCACAGAGTGGAGAAATCTCCCGCCCTCCAATGACACCAGTGCCTCCCCAGGGCCTCCATGTTTCAATCAGCCCTTTCCTCGATTTCTTCCATGATGTTCCGGATTCTTTCCGCATTATCACGATTTCCGGCGGCCCTGTTCAGCGCCAGGCACACAGAAAGATTTGCCAGGATATAGTCCTTTTCCGTCATAAAGGCGCGAAACCTTTTTTCATACATGACTTTCGTATGGCAGATGGCGGGACGGCAGTCATAGATACGGCATTTTCTGCTTTTCCTGTCATAAAAGGAGCACTGTCCTTTTTCATCAAGAAAGGGCCTCAGTTCTTTCACGTACCGGGCCTTTTCGCAGCAGAGGCCGCAGGCCAGGCAGGGGAAATCCATTATCCCTCTACCTTCGGCAGGAAGGCCTCCACCTTTTTATAGGCCCTAAGGGACTCCTCTGTCACCGCCCCCTCTTTGGTAAGAATAGGCGTATCAAGCACTGCCTTCACAGCACCGGCGGTGGCAAGGGCCATGGCAATGGTCTTTCTTTCCTCTTCACCGTAGTCCCGATAGTCTGTCCCCTTTTCCTTCACCACCGCTTCCATCTTTTCAATGAGCGGCCTGAAAAGCGTGTCTACCTGGGAAATCAGATCTCTGAACATATCCGCCCGTTTTCCGATGGCCCTGCAGGCGTCTCCTGCCAGTTTCATCTGCTCCTCCGCTTCCCGGGCTTTGGCCCGGTTGCTCCTGGCCATATCCAGATTCTTATCAGCCCTGGAATCCATCATGAACCCCATCACCGCAATGGCAGGGCCTGCCACCAGACCGCCCAGCACAGCGGTGCCTCCTGCAATGCCAAGACCTCCGGCCGCCAGAGTGCCTCCGCCTAAAAGGGCCAAGGTAGCATTGGTAGCCGCTGCTCCCGAAAGGCCTGCAATGGCAGCTCCCGTGCCGGCGGTGCCCAGAAGACCGGCAGCACTATAGGCGCCAAAGGCCATGAGCCCTCCTGCCGCCAGTCCTTCCACGGTGCCCGAAGCCATCTTTGCAGCCAGGCTTCCCAGCTCTCCCATTTCCTTCAATGTATCCTCATTCACTTCAAACTCCGACAGCTCGTCCATGCCGACGGAATCTGTAAGTTCCACGTGATGAATCTTTCCGAAGGTGTCCACGAAACGGGTGACACTGCCATGAAGGATATCCACCTTCGCCTGGCCCAGATTTTCCAGGGCCTTTCCTGCCTCGTCCCGGGCAGCCAGGAGCTCCTTCTTTGCATTTTCAAAGGTCTCCTGGGCCCTGCGATTCATCCGTCTGGCCCGGGCATTTTTATCACTGGCGTCCAGTGCCTTCTTCGCCCCCACAAGTCCTGCCGCCACAGCAATACCGCCAAGAATGAATGGAATAGGCATAATAAACCTCCTTATAACTTAATAATGTCATCACTCTTCATTAAATCATCGAACTCATCCATATTTCTGAAGGAAACCTTCCCGCCCAGCCGGCGGGTGATTTGATTCGCCCCATGGATATAGCCGTCGGCATCCCCCAGTTTCAGGCCGGACACCATATTTCCCAGCGCTTCATCAAAGGCCTTCCGGTTTTCTTTGAAATATTTCTCCGTGATTTCATCCAGCTCCCGCCGGTACTCCTGTATCCGGCGAATGGATTCCCCGCATTCCTTTTCGATGCGGATGCGCTCCTTTCGGGCCAGCTTTGCCGAAGACAGGGCGCCGCTCAATGCGGTAAACACCTTTCCCGACAGCATATACCCCACCATGCCGCCGATGAGTGAACCGATGACAGGAAGCGGTATCAACACAGCTCCCGCATACATGCCGGCCGCCGCGGTGGACGTGGCAATCCCCGTTTCCCCCAGCTGGGCAATACACTCGGAAGCGGTGATATTTCCATAGATATAATTTTTAATAATCCCCGCCGTGGCAAGAACCGCCGCCACCACCTTTCCCGGCACACCTGCCTGTCCCAGCATGCGGGCCAGGGAATTGGAAGATGCCGAAAGGCTATGGGAAATGACACTCACTGCGCCGCCGGCGAAATAGGAAAGGGCTGCCGCCGTGCCCGTCGCCTTCACCAGGTCTTTGATGGCTTCACCGGGCTCCTTCTTCCCTTCAATCACTGCCACCATATTATCCACCGCCGCCATGGCACCCGAAAACACCGCTGCTCCGGCAGCGGCCTTTACACCGGCGTCATGAAACTCGGCGGCCAGATTTCCTGCCCCCTTCAAAGCAAGGGACCGGTCCACATGGCTGCGCGCCTGCCGGCCGTCCTCCATGGCCCGCTCCTTCGCCTCTTTGGAAAGGTGGATATCCTTATCCGCTAGATACCTGTCATCGCCGTAGAAATCGGAATTCCTCCGATCCCGCTTCGCATTATTCAGCTTCCGGGAAATAGTCTTCAGATTCTCCGGGCTGTTCACCGCGTCCTTGATGTCGCTATTGGTGACCCAGGCATCGTCCTTATGGGCCTCAAAAATCCGGTGCACCGGTTCCACATGGTCCGCCTCCGCCAGATGCTCCGTCCACTTCTTCCCATAGGCCAGCTTCGCCTCCTGCTTCCGAAGAAACAGCTTCTTTCCCGTATAGGGATCCTTCACCGCCTTCCCCGAAGCAAAGAGATTCTCCTTCGCCAGCCGCTTCGCCATGCCGTCGTCAAAGAGCTTCCGGTTCCCCCTATACTCCAAAGGCTTCCGATACACCTCAGCCAGCCGCCGCACCGATTCATCCACCGAAACCCCCGCTGCCAGAGCTCCCAATGCATTCTCCGCCCGCCGCCGGCGCCTTTCCTCCTCGTCCATACCTGACCTCCCTATGAAATCAAAGACTGTGGGTATTGAGTATTGCGTGTAATGTGTTTTCTTCATTATAACCTATTTTCAAGGAGAAAGGTTCTTAAGATGGACTGGCCTAAAGGCCGGAGGGGTCTTAAGTTTGACAGCGGCTTATGGACACGCCTGCGGCGTGAGGGTTCAGAAGGTTCATAGGGTTCAAAGGGTGGCGGTATCGCCTTCGGCGATGCGTTTTGTAGTCAGCGTTACGGGATTTACTTTATGTCACCAGTGCTGCACGACGAAGAGGAAAAGCCCTCCTTCCCCAGCAAGGGGCGCCGAAGGCGACGGAGGATAGGGGAGTCAGTTGCATAAAAAGCAATTCCTCTAAATTTCGGACCTATCCTCAGGGCTTCGCCCAGCTCCTTCCCGGGGAAGGAGCCTAAAGCCGCCCACCACAACCCTCGGCCCGCAGGGCCGTCAACCCTCACACCAAAGGCGTGTTCCTCACGATTTCCCTCAGAAACTCTTCCACCTGTTTTGACATTGACAATCCCGTCCGGCACCAGATGGCGAAGTGTTCGCAGTTGTTGGAAAAGAGGCTGTAGTCCGTTTCTCCCAGCCTCGACAGGGCCCGTTCCACCGTTTCCTTATGGCTGTAGAGGTGGTAGCCGGCGATGGGCATGGATTTCGGGAAACGGCAGATGCGGTAGCCGTCACTGTCGGCCACGAAGTCGTCCAGCGCCGCCTTTCTCACCCGCACGTCGCCGCCCCAGTCGCCGTCATCGGAGGCGTAGTGTACCACCAGACCCTTGCCGATGTACACTGCAAAATGTTCATACAGATTGCCCCAGCGGGAGACGGAGAGCACGTCGCCGGGGTAGAGGCGTTTGTGGGACTCCGGATAATCATGGGCTCCCAGAACCACCCGCTTCAGGGCATAGCCCAGAAGGGCATCGCAGATATCGTCCATACTTTCACCTTCAATCATCCAGACCGTCAAAGAGCCTGTCGATTTCCTCATCCAGCTCATCCATGAGCTCATCCGCATCGTCCAGGGCATCGAAGGCTTCGTCCGCCATGGACTCCGTCACCCTGTCCAGCGCCGCCAGCTGCTCCGGCGTGAGGGACGAGAGAAAATCATCCAGAGCATGGTCCCCCTTCGTTTCCTCCTCCATCTCCTCCTTTGCCTTGGCAAAGTCCACCAGCTTATGCTCAAAGGTCACCTCCTCTTGTGCTTTTCCCTCAGCCGGGGCCTTTCCTTTCCCTTCTCCAAAATTGCCTTTGACTACTTTCATAAGACTCATCCTTTCTCTGTATTATGAAATCAACAGCTTGTATCTTAATTGTAGCAGAGCACATGGACAGCATATGGGATTCTGCTTTTCATAAAAAAGAAAATGAGGGAAATCCGATTCCCGTTACCCCCCAGCCAGCAAAAGGAGTAAAAGACCGCATAATCATTTGACAACCGGTGGAGCGCTGCTTCGTATACCAGCCTCTCCCCCTCACTGCCATGAAATCCGTCACAGGGGATGGATAAAAAATGGCTATACCCTCTTTTCCTCCTTATGAAAAATGCGGGAGCCCTGTCCCGCATTTCATAGACACACCAGCAAATCCTCACAGCACTTTGGAAAGAAGCCACAGCACCACAGCCGCGATGACTACATAGTAGATGAGTGACAAAGAAAACTTAACCAGAAGTACCGCTCCTATCAGCGCAAGGAGCAGACAGCCGCAGCCTTTCATGATGGCCTCCTTTCCGTTTTACAGAGATATTAGTGATTCCATGACAGCAGTGGACATTGGATAGGTAAAAATGGACATATCTGCCATATATTTCTTTCTTCGCATCAGCCGTTCACACGGACAGTATGGGATTCTGCCATGATTTAAAAAAAATCGCAGGAAATATATTCCCCTGCGATTTCACCATTATTTCCTTAAATCATTGTTCATCTTTATTTCCCACAGTGAACACATACCCTTCAGCCTGTTTCTTCAGGAATTCATGACGCTGGGCATCGGTGGCCTGGGGAGTGACTTTTTCATCGAGCTTTGGCATCTTCTCTTTTTCCGCAGGGGCATCTGTTTTCTGTACTGTTGGTTGGGAAAGTACCTTGGAGGCTGCTTTCGGTGCCGGTGGTACATTATGTTTGACAAAAACGCGAGGCTCAGCCTTTGTTTCCGACTTAGACGTCTGGCCTTGTGCTGCAGTCGAAATAGGCTTTTTGGCCTCAGGTTTCTTCTGTACTATCGGCATAGAGGGCTTCTTTTTCAAAGCTTTGGGCTTCTTCTCTGCCGGCTTAAGAGCCATGTCATCATAAAGGCCATAGAAATTCAGCTTTCTCCCACTGGCAGGAAGGATAAATTTCCTTGTATCTTTCTGGTAAAACATGCCATTATCCTGCAAAACATAGGTGCGCAGGAATCGCAGTACCTGCGATTCGCCCCATTCCGTCGGCTTGACTATCATTCCATCCAGTTTCAGGTTTTTAGCTTCCTGAACCAGCGCCTCCGCTGCCGTTCTGCCTGCTTCTTCTGCAAGGATAATGATATCCTGCCTTTCATTTTCTGACCAGCCTTCATTTTCCCGAATCCAGTTCCACAGATATTTTCGCTCCTGCTCTGTGTCCACATGGATGGAGCGGCTTCCTCCGGGCTTCTTGACTTCCATATCCATGCCGTCACCGGTATAGAGAAAGGCCCTGATTTTGTCATTTCTGTCCTTTTCAATCCTTATGAGGTATTTCAATGGATTCCACTCCCTCCTGTCTCATGATATCTTCCATTTGCTTCCATTCCTGGGAGAATGTATCCCGCCTTGAATGGAAATCGGAAATTCTATTTTTACGAACCGTTTCAACGTCCCGGTATACTTTCATGGCCGTCTGTGACACCTTATCCATATCTCCCGTTTCTTCGGAAGTAATATTCACAGCTTCATACTTGGAAGTATCTCCCAGTCCGTCTACTGCCCTTTGTTCGTTATAGGCCTGAATATGTTGTTGGTTGAGTTGTATCTTTTTCTTTAGCGTAGAAATACATTCCTGTTCTATCCATTCTCTGCTCTTCACTTGTGCTTTTGAGTTAAGCCTCGTTGTTTCAGCAGATGTTGAATTCTCATTTTTCCCATGTAACATAATACCTGACATAACTTCTGCTACATGTAACATAATATCTGAAAACGGATCCATACTACATCACCTCTTATCCGACTTACTCATATACAAGAGAAAAGCGGGGTTTCCCATAAAAGGATGTTCCCGTCGTATCCAATATTCATGGATTTTCCCTCCATCCTGCTTTGGATATAATAATATGAATATGAAAGCCAGAATCTTACTCCTGTCTGTCATTTCTTAGTTAATAATTACTAACAATTAATCATCTGCCCCTATTGTACCACAGCCCCCTTTTCGATGCTTTTAAGGTTATGCCTCCCTATGGTAACTAATGGCAAAGTAAAACAGCAAAAGCAGAGGCCGGCTCCCCGAATTTCTATAATCTTCAGAAAGCCGCCTTTGCCTGTTTTAGTTACAAATCGTCCTTACTTCACCCGGTCAAATTCTCTCAAAGCATCACTGTCGCCGCTTTTGGCAATGCCAGCCCGTTCCTGCTCCATTTGACTGATTTCATCCTTGTAGAGACGCTTCAGTGTTTCAAGGGAATCTCCATTATCGATAGTACCTCTGGTAGCGGAACGGATATCATCCAGTCTGTCATTGATTTCTTCTTTACTCTTTTCCGGATAGAGCACAGCAAATGCGCTGCGAAGCGCTTCTGTAATCGGTTTTTCTTCCCGGAAGGTCATATTACCTTCCCAATAGTCGGCGATAGATTTTCCATCCACCTTCAAATCTTTGAAGGTTTTCAGAACGGTTTTGACTTCTTCTGCCGACAGTTTGCCTCTGCCGATATCCATCATGAATTCTCCGGGAAGGTCCATGCCCTCTTCCTCACCGATTTCATGGTACAGGGTGCTGGAACCGATAATCCGGTATGCGCCGCTGTTCTTGTTCAGTTTATCCTGGTCAATTTCCTCATCCGGAATCTGCTGCCGCAGATAGTCATAATAATCCTGGAATGAAGCAAACTCCTCTCTCTTCTTCCAGTCCTCGTGTCGGCCGGCTTCATCCACACGGTATCCCACTTCTTCCGGTTTTTCCTCCTCCTTCGTAATATGAAGCAGCTTGGCCAGCTTGGATAAAACCGCGCCAATGACCTTTATAATCAGGTTTGCAATAATCGGTCCCAGAATAGGTCCCAAGGGTCCCAGCACCATAGACAAAGCACCAGTCGCAATACCGGCAATACCGGCCACGGCCTTTGTGAATACGCTGCAGGCTCCGCTGATGAAACTTCCCACCGCACTGCATACTCCGGATATACAGCTCCCAATGAAACTAAAAATTCCCATGATTTTTTCCTTTCCAGACAGCTCCTGCTGTCATTCAACCGTATTTCTATACCTCTTCACAATGAACTTCCAGTTATGTTGCAACAGTTCAAATGAGCCTGCTTTATCAATCGCGGTCTCTGCATTTTGAGATAAGTTGTTCAAAAAGCGCTTCAGTTCCTTTCTGGCTTCTTCATCATATTCCTTTCCCTCCTGATGGATAATGGAGTGCCAGTCATAGAGAGACTCATACAAAAAGGTAGTCAGGTCATCCAAACCCACATCCGCTTTTAACTCAGCCAGACCCTTTCCAAATTCTTTCAACCTTTCGGAACGAACCTGCTCTTTAAACTGCTCTTTAATGTCCTCCCTGTTCATTGTTCCCAAAATCTTACTGCCTACGTTCATTATGATTTCTTTTTTCTGCAGAAAGCGTAAAAACCTCTCTGCCTTTTCCATGCTACCTTCCAGAACATAGCTGATAAGATTCTGAATGTCATCCAGTTCTACGCACAGAGCCGGTATACTCTCCTTATTGACAGCAGCCTGCTCCTTTTGATCCATATATCCTTTATAAACCCGGGCCAGCGTTTCTGCTCCCAGCCCCCGATATCGTTCCAGCTCATTGACGAAATCTGTCCAGCGCTGTTCCTTCTCAAGATACTCTGGATCCAGAATATTATAAAGGGCATCTCCTCCCTGTTTCTTATGCCGGAGGATTTTGAAATACTGTGAAATGATTTCCTCTGTGACAGGACGGATTCTTAAATCAAAGAGGACGCCGCTGTCCAGAGTCTCTTTTTCTCCATAGAAACGGTAAGCAGACCTTTGGATTTCTTCATCGGGCACTTCTTTTCCGGTGGTATTGGTGGCCTGTTTCACCTGTACCTGCACTGCTTTTGACCAGCCCTGAGAAAATACGATGGCTCTGCCTGCCACCAGATTAGACAGGAATGACATCTGGTCCTGGTCCAGTGCCATGGTATTCCCCATGGCTTCCTTATCATCCTGGGCAAAAAGGCGGTGCACGATTTTGGTATTCGTATTTTTCAGAACTTCCGGCGTCATCTTATCCGGAATCTGGTCCACAATCATCATGGATTCACCGTACTTTCGCACTTCCGCCAGCATGTCCGCAAAGACTTCCACGCCCTGCTTCTTGTTCAGGCTGTCTCCGGGCATATACCGGCTGAGAAGGCGATGGGCCTCTTCCACCAGGGTAATATGGCGGAACTCCCTGCCCTCTTTCTTGGCCTCCTCATGGCGGGCTTTCACCGCGGCCAGAAGGTTAGTAAGGATGAACCCCATAAGGAGGGACTTTTCCGACCCCGTTTTGATTTCATCCAGTTCAATAACCACCTTCCTGGTCACCAGGTCATAGAAATTTACCGACTTCGGCGTATTCAGCATCTGCCCTTTGGAGCCCACAAGCAGGCTGGCAGTCATGGAATTGATGGTTCCCAGATATTCATCTCTCAGTCTCTCGTCAAATCCCTTGTCCCTGATTTCTTTCTTCACTACCTCTGCAAAATCTGCAAAGGTGGGAAAAGCATTGGAGTAGGGACTGAATGGGCCATCCTTATCGTCTGCCGTTTTTCCATGCCAGGTGTCGGCGTTCACATCCCAGCCTTTTTCTTCATAGGCACGATAGATAGCGGATTCCAAAATCTGCGGAATAGCTGCCTCCATATGGAAGGATGCCTCCATGGACGCCTTCAGCATGTCAGCCCTGGCGGAAATGGATTCTCCAGGGAAGAGCTCAAAGGGATTCAAGAAAAAGGGCGCTGTCTTCTGGTTTCCCGGTGTGAAATAAATGATATCGGGACACTGCTCCTTTAATGCTCTGTATTCATTCTTCACCGGTTCGATGACAAGAAAAGGCAGATTACAGTCCAGAAGGATATTCTGGCAGGTCGTGGTTTTACCGCTGCCTGTGGTACCTGCAATAAACATATGCTTATCCAAATCCCGCCTATCCAGATAAACCGGTGTCTTCTCCTCGCCGCACTGCACCAGCTTTCCCAGCTCAATACGGTCTTCTTCCGGAATATCGGACACGTTGAGACCAAAGTCCACTTCCTTGCGAAGCTTCAGGCCGATGACCTCTTTCTGCGGAAATCCGGTCAAAATGCCAAGCTCATCGGAGGAGAGCCAGTCGCCCCGGCAGTCTCCATCCCCGGACTGCGCCGTAATCACTGCCTCTTCATTCTTTCCGGCAGACAGAATATGCCTGTCAGGAATCTGCAGATTGGACAGGTCCTGCCATGTATTGACATACTCCGGGCGGAGGCGTTCAGAAAGGGGCGCTTCTTCATCCACCTCATCATTCATGGCAAATTCCTGGAAGCGGAGTGCCGCCCGGTTTCCCTTGGTTCCGCTGAAAAGGGAAATGGCTGTATTAGCCAACCTGTACAGCTTGGCCCTGGAATCATTGACAAAGAGATAGGCGCAGGAAAGGAAGAGCCCCTTGCCCCGGCCATTATCCAGTCTTGGAAGAAGAACTTCATCAATATATTTTTCCCAGTCCATGGCTTCTCTCTGTTCCACCGGCAGCTGTTCAGAAAGCTGGTACCCCTTACTGGTAGATTTCCCCTTCTGACTGCTGCTGTTGGAGGTGAGGTTATGAACATCATTTTCTGTAACATTGTGGGAGTACCCGTTTGTTTCAGATGTGCCTTTCACATAGGACTGGTTACTGGAGAAGGAACTGTTAAAGGAACTCGTTTCCTGTGTTCCATGGGAATCTGTTTTTACGACGGAGCAGCTCTGGCTTGAGCCGTTGCTTTTTTCATCTCTATGGTACTGTCCCCCATCGGAATCAGAATGATTGGTGCTTTCACTTGCACTGTCAGTCTGATTGTCCTGGTAGTTGGAAGTTTTGGAGCTCGAATCCTGTCTTGTCCTAGACTGGGACTTGGTGTCCGTAACATTTCTGTTTTCCGTATGCTGATGGCTGTCGGAATCTGATGTACTGGTCCCTTTCGAATACTGGTTCATATCGGATTTAACAGAAGAAGAGCTTTCATTATCCTGCAGGCTGTCTACCCGCTGCAGGGTTCTCTTCGCCAAAGGCATGAGCAGGTCATATACGGTATACAAATCCTTTTCCACCTGGTCCATTTCCGCTTCTGTATAGGGACGGGCAATGACCACATATCCGAACTCATCGCCGCTCATAACATCGATAAGGCGGTCGGTTCCCTGGAAATCCCTGCCCTCCGTCATCATTCTGCTGCTTTTTTCAATGCTGGGCACCCCTTCCAGTATACCTGCATAAGCGGGATGGGAAAGTTTTTCCAGCACTTCTTCTTTTTCTTCCGGTTCCAGCTTTTTCAGCCTGCATCCGCGGAAATTCCCGCGAATGCTCCGTTCCAGGATATGGGTACCGATATCATTGATTTCCATGCCCAGAGAATTTTCTCTATCCTTCCGGTCTCTGGCCACACCCAGGTAAAAGCGGACACCTTTCCGGTCTCCCAGAATCATATAAATAAAGCTGATACCATCAATACCCTTGAATGCGCCAAGAATATTTTCCATGGCCTCCCGGCTGGGCGCCTTATCTTCATAGGTAATTTCCTTCACCTGATACAGGAATAAGTCCTTCGCCCTGATACGCCAGGGCTTTTCCTTTTCAGTGGAAGAAGCGGAAATCTTTTGCTTTTCCGTCAAGAGGCGGAGAACCTGTTTCGATTTCTCCAGGCTCCGCGACGCCGTTTCCCTGTCCAAACCCGATTCCATCATAATCCTCCAGTCCTGCTCACTTTAATTTGCACTCATGAATCCGTCCTGCATGAAGCGGCACGAAAAGGTCTTTCCCATCCTCCGATTGTTTAAGAGAACCCACAGCATACTGCAGTGTTTCCACGTCTTTTTTCCGGACAAACACATTGACATTCTCATCGTCCGTCACTTCATCCTCATCCAGATAGCAGCTCACCCGGGGCACTTCGCTGTCCGGGAGCTTTCCTGTCTGGGCGCGGGCGTCTTTCGTATAGCACAACTCAAATTCATCTTCGCTGGCATCAATGTATTCCACCCAACTGCCATAGCCGATATCCGGTCCCACTGTCACATGGAACAGGCCATCCCTGCCGATTTCGCCCAGATAATAGGGGAACTTCACTTCTTTTTCTGCCCCCTGCACCATTTCATCATTCTTATTGATGACCTTCACATCACGGGCCCCCTTGCGGCAGCGGAGAAGGCCGAAGGCCACGCCGGTCTTTCCTGTGCGGACACGGTCCCACTCCTTTTCCGACTGGGCTTCCTGGTCTTTTTCTTTGGATTCTGTCTTATTCTGCAGTTCCAAAGGGAGATAGAGTGTATACTGCCCCTTAGCGCCCATGGTCTTTTCCATTGCCTGCTCTTTTTCATTAATCGCCTGCCGGAAAAGTTCCTGCACCACTTTGGATTTGCAGGAATTGCCTGCCAGAAAAATATTAATTTTTCCATGGTAATCCACATTCCGGAATGCTTCGGTGAGCTTGATGAAGAAACTCTGCACCCCCTTTTCGATGCGGTCATGGATGAGCTTATCCAAGTCCGGAATCCGGATTTTGATTTTTACCATTTCCTTTTTGCTGCTGCCAGAAGGATACAGGGAAATAGACTGCTCATCATTGCCCAGTTCCTCATATCCTGCCGTTTTTTCCCAGATAGGACGGAGAAACCGCTGAAGCTCCCGTGTATTCAGGTAAGCTGACTGGGAGGCATTGCTCCTGTCCTCTACAAGCACTTCGGAGCCGGTAAAGCGGCGCACCCCTTCCGGCAGGACCATGTGAATCTTCTGTTTCCGCATGACTGCAGCATTTTCCCTGAATACTTCATAGGCCATGAGCATGAGGATATTTTCACCGCCCAGATAGGGATCCCCACCGTAGCCGAACTGCTCGATCTGCATATTGTAGTGACGGGCTGGAATGCTGGCTATGCCAAAATCAAAATCAGTGGTGCCGCCGCCAAAGTCAAAGACTCCGTAAGCCACCCTGTCATTTTCGGACTGGGGCTCCAGATGGAATTCCCGAAGAGCAGTAATGGCATAAGCCGCCGGTTCGCTGCAGCCCGGCTGGATGCGGAAATGCTTCATCTGCTCCTGATCATTCAGGATAGCCGGCGGCAGGGACTTCCGGATACCCCGTTCAAAGCTGCTCCTGATTTTCTCCCTCACCGCCACGCTGTAATTGACTGGGAAGGACATGATGTAGTCCAGATAAATCCCATTTGTCATATTATTGATATAAAGCCCCAGGTAGTAAGCATAAATCTCTATGGGGTCAAAGTCTCCCTCCTTGATTTCGCTATAGGGTTTCAGCTCGATGACCTTTCCTTCCTGGTCCGTCAGGAACATACGGCGGGCAGGGTCATTGGCCCACTGCTTCAATTCATTGAACACGCTGTAATAGGCCCCGGTATATTCTGCATTAAAGATGGCGTCTGCCGCCTGATGGGAAACGGTCACATCACTCCACCGGGTAAAGGGTCTGCCCTGCCTTCCTTCATAGGCTTCGCGGAACCGGTCATAATGACGAAGCTCCACGGTGGTGGGGTTCTCATAGTCCGTCTCCCGAGGCGCCGCATTGAAATCACCTTTTCCTACCCGACGGAGCCTTTCATCCTGGTTCTCATCGCGGCAGGCCACCACCGTGCTTTTCGTCCCGAAATCAATGGCACATACGCCGCCCCGCACATCCAGCTGCGGTGGACGGGCTACCCATGCCTTGCCTTCCGGCAGCTTTTCTTCCTTCCAACCGGGAAGGGGGGCTTCCACCAGCTCCCAGTGGCCCAGGTTAATATCGGTAAGCCGCTTCTCATCGTAGGGGCTGATATTAGCCCTGGTGAAATCGCACTGCAGAAGAAAGTCCTTCACATAGTCCCTGATTTCCCCGGCTTCCGGATGATCCTTCCGGAAAGTGTCATAGTCCCTGTCATACACATCAAGGCATGGCTTCCGGTAAGCTTCTCTGTCCAATGCAAGACTATCTGTATCTACGGAAAGATATGGGCTAATTTTTTCCCATTCTTTCATCAGTTCTTTATAGGCATTTTCTGCATTCCCAAGGCCCTCCGGTACAAGCTGATTCTCTATGAGGCAATTCAGGCGATCCATAAGAGAATAGCTTTCTGAAACAGACTTGGCCAGATGGCAGATGGGGATAATATAACAGCTGTAGTATCCACTTAACTGAGAGTAAATTTTATAGTAGCTTCCTGTATCATACGATTTAAACAGTCTAAAACCATTATCAAAAGGAGTCTTTGTGGCCAGCCAATCTACATAAACTGCCTGATTATGTCTCGAATCAATCCAGTAAGTATTGCCGGTACTTCTCCTGTTTGCCAACGGAAAATTTAATACCGGGCAAAGGTAATTCATTTTACCTTCTTCTCCTATATAAGGGTTTGGGCGATCATTAGTAAAAGTAGTACAGCATTCGTCATAGGTAGGTGCTTCAAAGGTAAACCCTTCTATTTTTACCCTATACTTCTCCACTTCGGATTGTTCTCCATCACGAATATAGCGTATAGAAAAAGCACCGGGATTCGGATACAGGGCCAGCAGCTTCGTATCCATCCACACCTTTTTATTCTTCATCATAATGAATTCCTGGTCCAATATAGATGGAAGCACCTGATGCAGAGTGGTAAGATATCCTTCTATCCGATGCATTTCTTCATCCACCAGCCGGCTTCCTCTTTCCTTCCAGCCTTTTTCCGAATAAAAAGCGTGACCGGTCAGATAGGTCTGGTCGCTTCTGTGATTTTTTATCGTATTTCCGGATGAAGCATTCTCTCTTCCCCTGCCTCCCGGTATCTGGCTCTGCGCCTTTCCGGCGCCCATATCTTGCAGCATCCGCCGCAGCTGTACTGATTTTCTTGACATACATAACCCTCCCGTCTATTTCATGCTGTTTCTTATAAAGAAACAAGGCTTTTGCGAATAATCTGGTGGCTGTATCTGTTCCTGAATCCCTCCAGGTAAACCACCTGCACCTGCCCCTGGTTTGGGCTGTCCGGCACCAGCCGTTCCAGGTCGGAATCAAAGGGAGCACCTTCCGGCACGGAAAGTCTCTCATAGTAGGGCTGGGACAAAGTCTTGTTGATGAGACCCATGGAATAATTGAAAACATCATCCAGTATGTCCACGCTGTCCTGCCTGCCATCCATGATACAGGCCAGCATTTCATCCCATATCTTTTCCAGCACCCTGCTCTGGGCCAGGCAGCAGATAAAACTTTCAAAATCCTCTCCATGACGGATGACGCCGGACAAATCTCTTTTACATTCTGCATCCAGTTCCTGATAGGCCATGAAGCAGGCATACCCCGCCGCAAACCGGGACTGCAGCGCCTCTTCCTTTTCTTCCGCCTCATTTTCCATTGCAAGACTCTTCTTTTTCTGTATTTCCAATTCATTTCGGAGATATTGGATATTTTTCTGCAGCTCCTTCATTGCCGCTTTATACTGCCCCGCCTCCTGTGCAAGAGCTTCATTTCTTTCTTTTAATGTAGAAACCGTATTTTCCAGCCGCTGTGCACGAAGGCTCATGGACCGGAGCTCTTCCCGGGCATTGGCTTCGCCCTCCATGGCACTCTGTATGCTTTCGTTCAGCTCCCTGTTTTTGCCTCTTAATGTATCTATAACATTCTTCAATTTGCGAACCATGTCACCGATTCCTTCATCCCTTTTTGCCGGAAAGAAATCTGCTCCTGAACCGGCTCTCTCCGCTTCTCCGGGAACGGCCATGATCCTTACGGCCTGTTTTCTGTCATCTCCTGTCTCTTTACGAATTATGTCCCTTAAAAGTTTACGAACATCTTCATCTTCCCTCAAAAGCTGTAGAAGCTCCTTCTTCACGCCTGAACCCATCTTTCTCACGTCCTTTGCAGCAAAATCTGCATTTATCTAATCCCGATGCCGGCTGATTTCATCAAGCAGGTCTGTATCTCTCTTATTTCTATCCCGCAGTTCTCTTCTTCTTCTCTCCAAGTCCTTTTCTGTATCGTCCGTGCGATTTCCCTTAGACCGGTTGCAGTGGGGACAGAGGTACTGCAAATTATCCATGGTGTTTCCGCCGCCCCGACTTTGCGGGACGATGTGGTCCACGTCCATCTGGGAGGCTCTGAATTTTCTTCCACAGTGAGGACAGGTATACCATCCGTTATCCCCGCTGATGCTCTCCCGGGCAGTCTTTCTGTAATTGCTGCCTCCGTCCATGGCATCATTGTACATGTCCACGATTTCCCGGTTTGAACGGTGCTGTCTTCTCTCCCGTCTCTCTTTTTCCCGATTTTCCCGGTCTGCCAGTGCTTCGGCAGCAGAATTCAATAGGTCAAATAGTCCCATATTGTCCTCCTCAGTAAGGAATCTTGCATTCGTACTTGCTGCAGCTCTGCCAGGATTTCTTTTTCATCCGCACGGTCTTCATGCACAGTGCTTCCTTCGACATATCGAAGCGCCAGAATCCGCTGGAGCCGCCTACCGGTTCTATGGCGGAATTGGTGGGATCGTACCAGTATTTGCAGAACGCGCAGAACCGGCAGGTCCTTTCGTGGATATTTGTCAGTTTCATGCTCATGATGTAACCTCCTCACTTTGTAAAACCTTCACCCATTTCCCCTGGCTGCCCAGCCACATGTCCAGTCCCTTGCCGTAGGCTTCAGCGGTCAAAGTATAGATACCGTCTTTATGGGACAGGATGCGGGCGGTGGGAAGGCGGTCGAGCACTGCTTCCACGGAGGGACCGCTGTAGGTGAATGTGACCCGGCGCAGGACGCCGGGGTACATGAACTGCACCCGTTTCCGGAATTCTCCGTCCTTGAACCGGTCCTGGTAGGGCATCTGGAAATGGTTTCCTGTCTTTCCCATGGTTCCTATACGGTCCACCCGGAAAATGGTGGGAAATTCCGTTTCCTCTTCTTTGTAGGCCACCAGGTAGAAATAGAATTCGGAGAAAAGGAGGGCCACCGGCTTGGCGGTGTGCTCTTTTTCTGCCCCGTCCTGCCGCTTGTAGGAAAAACGGATGATTTCCCTGTTTTTGATGAAAAGGGAAATATCCCACAGGGCATCCAGCAGCTTCTTCCCATGCCGGGGCGGGACGTAGCAGAAGGTTTCGTTCCGTATCATGTCTTCCACTACCTTGCGCCCTGCTCTGGGACAGGCTTCGATAAGTTTGTCCAGAATGGTATGAAGTTCTTCTTTGGCAAAGGCCCGGCTTTCCAGAAGGATTTTCGCCATGGCCAGGATTTCCTTCCTGGTGAGGCGGCCGCTTTCTTCTTCCACAAGGCGGTACCCCTTCTCCTGCCGGTTATAGCTGATATCCGCCAGCCCTCCCGCTGCACCGGATAGGTAGCTTCGGATATCATCGATGTCCCGCTGGATGGATTTCTCCGTGACTCCGTATTCTCGGGCCAGCACTTCCTTGGAAATCAGTTCTCCCCGGGATAGGCGGTGGTATATTCCTAAAAGCCGCTGGCCCTTGTTTTCTCCTTCTGCCATATTTCCTCCTTTCTTCCTTCATTGTAGCCATTCACATGGACAGCTGGTGGGGTTCTGCCCAAAAAGGCGCAAAAAAGCCCATGCACAGAAGACGCACCTCCTGCACACGGACTTTCCATGATTTATATGAAATAATACCTGCTTTTCCCGTTTCTTCCCACAGATAAGCGGACATGACAGCACCCCCATCAAGTCTTATTAGATAGTAACGTTCAAGAAGTTTTAACTCATAAATATTTTATATGTTCCCATGACTTAATTATAACCCATGAATCACGTACCAGAAAGCCCCAGGTTTGACCTTATTTAACTCATTTTTTAGCATAATGAGGCGCATTGGCAGAAACCGCCCGTTTCCGCCGTCCCTGCAGCTTCCATTTCTCCATGGAAGCCGGCTGTTTCCATTTCTTATCTTGTGAAGCTAAATTTTTAGCTTATTTAGGTGACATGCCTGCCCCGATTTCATCATATAATATAATAAAGAAGTCAAAGACATGAGAGGAACGGTTATGGAAACAAAGCGGGAAATCATCATGCGCCAGATTGGCGCGAAAATTGCGTATCAGAGAAAGATTCACGGCTACAGCCAGGAGCAGCTCTCCCAGAAGCTTCATCTGGGCAAGACCGTACTGTCCCGGGTGGAACGGGGCAAGTACAACCAGAACATCTCCCTCAATATGCTGCTGGATATTGCCGAGGGCCTGGGCGTGCCGGTGTCGGTGTTTGTATCCTTCACGCCGGGGGAGCAGGCCCTCTGGAACGGCTACGGCCTCCGGGATACGGTGGTGACGGAGGGAGACGTGATGAAATTCGTCCGCCGCCTGCACGAAAAGAATCCGAACTCTCCCCTCTTTCATGATGACAAGTAAGGGAGAATGGTAAATGGTAGAAAAAGGCAGCACTCTTCTGGAAATCAAGGGCGCTGCCTTTTTTGTGTGGGATAGGAAGCGGTGGTGCTGGAATAAAATAAAACCGGATACATGCCGCTGTGTCCGGTTTTTGATTTCTGAGCTGAGCACCCATAGTGCCACCGGGGCAAAGGTGTTGGCGCCAGCCACCAAAGGGAGATACCGCCATTATCTGATAAATCTCATAAGCATCACAAGGCATAGTGCCGCTAAAACTTCCCCCTCCGGGGAAAGTGGTGCGCAGCACCAAAAGGGGTGTATTTCTATCGCCCGACAGGGCGGCTGCAGGGTTTTATAAACTGGCGGCGAAGCCCCCACCACCAGCGGTCAGCCTAATCTTTTCTATCTGGCACCTTTCTAGTACAGATGTCCAAACATTTCCTCATTGTAACGATTTTGATTTCCAAGTATAATAGGAGTAGAGAAAGGCGGTGCTCCAATGAACGAACAGACCTTATCGGATTTGCAGAAACGGCGGCATACGCGTGCTCTGCAGATTATCAAAAGATGGCGTCTTATGGATGATGATTTCATGAAGCGGTGTCTCAAGAATAACATTCCTGCGGTAGAATGCATTCTGCGAATTATTATGGAACAGCCTGATCTTCATGTATTATCGGTAACCATAGAGGACACCATCCCCAGTCTTTTGGGACATGGAATCCGTATGGACGTGCATGCTGTTGACTCTGCCGGAACTGAATACGACATCGAGGTGCAGCGTTCTGACAAAGGAGCCGGCGCCAGAAGGGCCCGTTTCAACAGCAGTCTTCTGGATCTGAACAGCTTGAAAAAAGGAAATACCTATGACCAGCTGCCTGAAAGCTATGTCATTTTTATTACAGAAAATGATATTTTCAAAGCGGGACTGGCCCGTTACCATATCAATCGAATCATCGAAGAATTAAGCCGTCCCTTTAATGATGGAGAACATATCATTTATGTAAATGGAGATTATCGCGGCTCCGATGATATAGGTAAGCTGATGAATGATTTTCGTTCATCCAAAGTGGATGATATGATCTTGGAACCGTTAAAGGAAACAGTCAATCGTTATAAAAACAACCCCAGGGAGGTGGCTGCCATGTGTGCCGATTTGGAAAAATGGAGTATGGATGAACGTTCTGAAGGACGGGCTGAAGGACGCGCTGAAGGACGCGCCGAAGGACGCGCCGAAGGACGCACTGAAGGCGCTGAACTGCTTGCCCGGCTTTTGAAG
>ULMP01041466.1_pt1 | contig 29431 bp, 38 predicted proteins | sample 1951681 | NCBI WGS metagenome assembly ULMP01 (sample SAMEA4835553, study PRJEB28245) | human gut metagenome | biome: gut microbiome; material: fecal sample | place: Denmark | collected 2008 | reverse complement strand
ACTTTATTTATTTAGGCTGTAAATACTAACTTTTTTTGTTAATTATTCTATAAAAATTGCAAAAAATCTCTTGACTTTTAGAAACTATTCGAGTAGTATAAATACCCTGATGTAATTGCAGTTCGCTTATATCAGGGGGATATAGGTGGTGGCAAATATGAGTAGATTATGTGTACATCTACAAAAAGGAAGTTTATTGGATTCAAAAAAAGAGCATTGCCTTTTCGATGGGGTTAATGCCCTTTTTTTTGAGATTAAGTGAGGTGAGGTAAAAATGGATAATTTTTTTGATAACTTATTATTAAGCAATGAAGAAATAAAAGCACATGATTTTGAAAAATGTAAAAAGTTAGTTGATAAAAAAGTTCAAAAATATTTAAGATCCTGTTTTAAGTTCATCAACCTAATCCCGCCAAAGATAACGGCTAATTATGAAATGCGATACGAGGCATTTACTTCAACTACTAAAGATACTACAGGTAACTATGTTAGCAAGAAGTTAGATGCAGAAATTGAGGCATTAGAAATTTATAACATAATTAATCAACTTTGGGAAAGGCTTTCTTATAATGAACGAGTCTATTTTACAGAAGTTCTTTTGTATAAAAAATCAGAAAACTATGCAATTGAACATATGAAAGACACAACTAGACACCTATTTAAACAAATTAAAGAAAGTTGTATTATCAAAATTGCAATGGCATTTGGAGAAGATGAAGAGTAAAATGTTATTGCTCTTTTTATTTGGAAGGAGGAATGTTTATTAGTCCATTTTATTCAACTATTTTAGGTAATCTTTATAAAGGAGACTGTCTAGAAGTTATGGATTATTTAATTTCGCAAGATATGAAGTTTGATGCTATAATAACTGACCCACCTTATGCAGTAACTGGATATACTTGGGATACAATAATTCCATTTGAAGATATGTGGGATAAATTATTAAAATTAATTAAAGATGATGGTGCTATTGTATTATTTGGTAATGAGTCTTTTTCAAGTAATCTTCGACTTAGTAATGAAAAATCATACCGATATGATTGGAAGTGGGTTAAAACACAAATAACTGGATTTCAAAATGCAAAATATCAACCTTTAAGATGTTATGAAGATATTATGGTTTTTTCTAAAGGTGGTGCAGTTCCAAATAGTAAAAAACCAATGTGTTATTACCCTCAAGATTTGATTAATGTAAATATAAAAGTTAAAACTTCATCAATTAATTATTTAAATGAAAAAGCAAAACAAAAAACAAAAAAATTGCCAGATCATATTCAAGAATATGCTAATTATCCAAGAAATGTTATTCAGTTTGCAAGAGAAACCATTCTTTTTCATCCAACACAAAAACCATGTGAACTTATGGAATATCTAATATCAACTTATACCAAAGAAGGTGATGCAGTTTTAGATTTTACTGCTGGTAGTGGTTCAACTTTACTTGCTTGTGAAATATTAAATAGAAGATGGACTGGAATTGAAATAACTAATAAGTATTGCGAGATTATAAAAAAAAGATTGCAAAATGGAATACAATTAAAAATGGAACTTAATACTAATAAGTAAATTTAAAGGAGGATTGATATTTGGAAGAGATATTAAATAATGTTTTGACTTTAATTAATGATGCAATGGGTTATTTAAGGTTGTTTGTCATTGGTGGAACAGCTTTTTTTGTTGCTAAAGATTATGCTTTAAAAATGGCTAGTTCTGATGATAATCAAAAAGCTAGTTACGATAGAAAAATAAGAACAACAATTATTGCTGGAGTATCAGCTTTAATTACTACTCAATTTGTATCATGGATTTTGGGGTATTTTGAATGACAAAAGAGTTGTTTAAAGAAAATGTATTAGATATCATAAGTGAAGGAAATATTGAAAATTATTATAGAATAGATCATAAAGCTATTTTAAAAAGTGCTATTAATGATAATAATTTATTAGATAAAATATACGATAAATTTATGAAAAACTATCCTATTGAGTATGATGAAGATGATTTTTATACAAAGTGTCAAGATTTTGTTTGTCGACTTAATATGTTTGTTAATAGTTGTATAATAGATTATTATAAAATTTATGATAATGAAGAAATAATGTCTATTATTAATTTTCAAGTAGACAATGATATTGATTTATATAGTGCTGTTTCTTATGATGCTAATGATATTGAAATACTTGCAGAATTTATAGAATATACAGGAGGAATTAATCATGAAATATGAGGACTATAAAAAATTTTTACGAAGTCATCATTTAGTTAATAATATATATGATATGCTATATTATTTTAAGATTATAAAGGAGGATAGTAAGGAGGAATTAATCAAAAAATTTTTGGAGCAGAGATTGGAGGACATAGTTTATGTTGAGTCATTAGCAAAATACTTTGAAAGAAAATTAAAAAAGTATGATAAAGTACCTGATATTAAATGCAATTTATTAGATCTAATTAATGATTTAAATTATTTAAAACAATATTTAGTTTAAAAATAACTTGCAATTTGATAAAATATATGTAAGATATATTGTAATCAAAGAGGTGGTGTTGATGAACAAAAAGAAAATATTGATTTTTGGATCAGTTGCTTTAATAGTTGTAGCATTACTATTAACTTTAATATTTGTTATTAATAAATATACAAGCATATCAGTAAGTGCTTATGATGATATTGATAATTCAGTTATTAATGATTCTATTGATGATGATTTAAATGAAGAAGAAAACATTGATAATGAAATTATTGATGTAGAAGATGTTCCTATTACTGATGATACCAATCAAAGTATAAATAATGGTAGTGATGATAATGTTACCATTACTGATACTGATAAACCTAGTGATAGCAATAATAACTCAAGTGATAAAAATGATTCTACAACATCAACCACTAAACCAGAGATTCCCGATTCTAGTGATAATGTTACTGATAACGAAGACCAACAAGTACCAACTGAAGAACCAGAAGATAATGTTCCCGAACAAATTAAATATTATACATCTTGGGGACTGGAAACGACTGCTCCAAGATATGATTCTTTAGAAACTTGTAGAAATGCTGGCGAAGAAATTAGGCTAACTAGCAAACAAGAAGATGGATTTTATGAAATTGGATCAGTAATGTGTGATGCAGTATATGATAGCAGAAAAAGTTCTCGTAATTTACTCGGTTATAACATTGTACAAATAATGTGTGTAGATTATGTTTATAATGATGATGGTACAAGAACACAAGTAAACTCGGATTGTACTAATAAATATTTAAAATAAATTTTTAAAGACTTGAAATAAAGTCTTTTTTTAATGGAAGAAAGGATGATTTATGAAAAAAATAATTTATTTATTAATGATATTTGGAATTTGCTTTTTAACAATTGGTAATGTCAAAGCAGATGGTTTTAGAGTATCAGTTAATCGAACTGAATATTATCGGCATTACTATGATTCATATTTGCCTAGTGGGGAGAGATATGGACATTTTTCAACATTTGATATAGATGGAAAGGTCGCCTACTGTATTGAGCCTAATATTGGGACTGAAGATGATCTTGATGAATATTATAAAAGTACAACACCAGATCATAGTTTAACTTATGATACTATTAGAAAATTAGGATTAGTTGCTTATTATGGTTATGGTTATCAAAATCATACCACCTTAAAATATAGAATGGCAACTCAACTTTTGATATGGGAAATATCTGCAAGTGATCCGAATTATAGTAATAGAAACTTTAATTTTGTTAATTTCTATGAGCCAGATGAAATAACTATTTTAGATGTTTCAAGAGAATATAACGAGATAAAAAATTTAGTTGAACAAGATTTAGTATATCCATATTTTAATCAAACTGTTATTAATAATGCACGAATTGGTGAGGAAATAGCCATAGTTGATGCTAATGGAGTTTTAGAAAATAATTATATTCCAGATAATTCAACTGATTGTGGAAATGGTAAAGCTACTTGTAGAATTGTAGGAAATACTTTTTATATAACTCCAAATACTACTGAAACAATAACTGTTGGAGTTGTAAAAGAATACGATTATTATGGAAACGATTCAGAAATATTTTATAACAATGGCGAATATCAGGATTTAGTTACTGCTGGAGCATTACCTGACTATTATGATGAAATTGTAATTAGTTCTAATGGTGGTAGTGTAGAAATAATTAAAAGTGATGTTGAAACAACTACTCCCCAAGGTGATGCAACACTTGCTAGAGCTAAATATGGTATATATGATACTGATGATAATTTGATAGCAACACTCGTTACCGATGAATTAGGTCATGCAAAATCAGATGATATTTTAAATTATGGTAATTATTATTTGCAAGAAATAACACCAAGTACAGGTTATTTACTTGACACAACAAAATATGAATTTTCTATTAATCAAAATAGTAGTTCTATTGATATTAAATTAAATGTTACTGAAAGAGTTATAAAAAGAGAAATAGAATTATTTAAGGTATTTGCATCAAATGAAACAGGATTTTTAATTGGTGAGCCCAATATTACATTTGATATATATTTAAAATCTACTAATGAGAAAGTATCTAGTATTACTACCAATTCTAATGGTTATGCAACTACTACTTTACCTTATGGAACTTATATTGTAAAACAAATTAATACAACCACAGGTTATGATAAGTTACAGGATTTTGAAATAACTATATCTGATTATTCAGAAAATCCAATTTATCAATTGCTGGCTAATGCCCCATTCAAAGTTAGATTAAAAGTTGTTAAAGTAGATTCTGAAACTGGTAATTCAATTCCAATTGCTGGTATTAAATTCAAAATATATGATTTAAATAAGCAAGAATATGTTTGTCAAACAACAGACAAGATTGAGTGTGAGTTTACTACTAATAAAGATGGAATATTAATAACACCTTTACCACTTGAACCTAGTAATTATCGTTTGGAGGAAGTTGATCAAAGTATAGATGGTTATCTATGGAATACAGAGTATTTAGAATTTACTATTGGGGATAACTCACAAGTTATCAACAATGAAATATATGGTGCTATACTAGAAATTGAATTTGAAAATACCCAAGTGAAAGGTCAAGTAGAAATTAATAAAACTGGCGAAGATTTAATATTTAAAGATAATTCATATTATTATGAAGAAATCCCTCTTGCTGGAGTAGAGTTTGAACTCCGTGCTAATGAAGATATTATAATTGGTGGTAAAACATACTACCTTAAAGATGAATTAGTTGCTATTTTAGTTACTGATTCTAATGGTTATGCAAGTATTAGTGATTTACCACTTGGAAAATATTATTTAAAAGAAATTAAATCAAGTAATAATAATGTAATAGATTCTAATATTTATGAGTTTGAACTTACTTATCAAGATCAATATACCGAAATAATTTATAAGGTATTTAATCTTTCTAATAAATATGAAAAAGGTACTTTAGAATTTACGAAAACTGATTTTGTAACAGGAGATTCCTTACCAAATACTAAAATTGAAATTTATACTGAAGATGATACAAAGGTATTCGAAGGCTATACTAATGAAGAAGGAAAAATAGTAATTGAAGACTTACCTGTTGGAAAATATTATTTAGTTGAAGTTGAAGCACCTGAAGGATATATTTTAAACCCTGAAAAAATGTATTTTGAAATAAAAGATAATGGCGAAATAGTAAAAGCTGATATGTCTAATGAACAAATAGTTGATGTTCCTGATACGGGAATATCTGACTCTAAACTATTAAATGTAATTGGCATAGTGCTTATTGTTGCTGGTATTGGATATTTAACTTATGATAAGTTTAAAAAGAAAAAGTAAGAGTCACTTAATATGTGGCTCTTTGCTTGTTATAGTTGGTATTCTAATATTTATTTTTCCAATCATTTATAATAAGTATCAAGAAAAACAAGAAGAAATAAAATTAGAATATTTTTTTGAAGTTAGCACTATAGATAATTATAATGTTATAGAAGATACAAAACAGGAAGATTATATTGCAGTATTAGAAATACCTAGCATTAATTTAAAAAAAGGACTATATGCTATAGATAGCAAAAATAATAATGTAAATAAGAATATTGAAATTATTGATTCATCAGATATGCCCGATATAACAAAAGGCAACTTTATTCTAGCGGGACATTCAGGAACTGGTAGAATTGCTTTTTTTGATGATTTAGATAAATTAATAATTGATGATACAATTATAGTTTATTATAAAAATATTAAATATATATATCAAATAAATAATATTGAAAGTATTGTTAAAGATGGTACTATTGAAATTAAAAGAGAGTTTGAAAGTATGATAACCTTAACTACTTGTAATCAAGCAAATAAAAATGAACAATTAGTTATAATAGGTATTTTAGTATCTAAAGAAAATTATTAAGGAGGAGTAATTAATAATTCAAGCAATGACAGTAACACCAGTGGAGCAACACTGGTATACTGATATTTTCCGCTCAGTTCTATGGGCAATTGGAAAAGGCATATTAAGAATTTTAGATGGCTTTTTTAACATATTAGATCAAATATGGCGGTATGATTTTTTTAATAATGAATATGTTGATAAAATATTTCAAGGAGCAATAATAGTTGCTTGCAGTTGGTTAGTTTTAAAAGTAATAATAGAACTTATATTAAATTTTATAGTTCGTAATGAAGGAAAAGAAACTCCAACAAGTGTTTATAAAGGAATAGTTTTAGCAATAGTAATGATGTTTTTAATTCCATCATTATTCCAATTTGGACACAATGTTGCAACAAGTTTAACTGATGCGGTTATTTCTGTTTCTGGAATGGATAACGGATCAGATGCTGAAGTAACAATATCTAATGCTATTGTTAGATCAATGATGTATACTGATGAAACTGAAGAAGATGATATAGAGTATTTTGTTAATAACTGGAAGACAGCAGATATAAATGATTCTGAAGGTGGTTTTGTTGGCTTGGGGGACTGTTATAAATATTCTCTTAATTTTTTTATGCTAATAATCTTATCCATAATAACAGTCTTTCTATTATTCTTTGTGGCTATTCAAATGGCAAAACGAGTCATGGAAATTGCTTTATATAAAATAATCGGACCTTTTTGTGCAACATCTCTTACAAATGGTCAATCAAGAGCATTTGAACAATGGTGTAAGTCATCAATGGGAGCATTTTTAATAACTGTAGTGCAATTTATTGGAGTAGGTTTATTACTTACAATATTTGGTAGTGCTTTTCAGGACAATGGAACACTTACAGGAATCTTCCTAGTTATTGGAGCATTATTATTTATTATTTCAACTCCTACCTTAATAAGTTCTTTACTTAATCAACAATCAGGTCTTGTTTCAGGTATGGGTGATTTACAATCGTTAGTTGCTATGACTCATTTAACTGGACAAGGGTTAGGTCTTGCTAAAGCAGGAGTATCCACTGGTTTGTCTATTGGTTCAAAAGTATTTGAAGGAGGTGCAAATATGGCTAAAGGCTTTGTTAATAGAATGTCTAACTTTATGAATAAAGGAAAAGGTTTAACACCAGATCAAAAAGAGGTAGTTCAAGAGTCCTTAAGACAACATAAATCGAGACAAGCATGGCAACAAACTACGGACTTTTTAGATAAAAATAGTAATGGTAAGTATGCATCAAAATCTACAATGTCTGGTAACTTTAATAATTTTAATGATTTTCAAAATATGAAATATAATACATTAAAAAATAAATATATGAATAATATGGGAGCTAAAAGGTGGTAGATATGTATTTAATACCGAAGAATATAAAAATAAAAAAAGAAATTTTTAAAGGATTTGGCATAGTTGAAATAATAGTTATGGCAATATCCATTGGTATTGGTTTTTTATTTCAATCATTAGTAAGTGATTTCCGATTAAAAATGATTCTTTTTATAGTATTCCCTATTACAACATTTTTGCTATTATTACCACTACCAAATGGTAGTACTCCACTAATTATTTTCAAAAAATTTATAATATATCAAAAAAAACAAAAGAAATATAAATTAAAACTATAAAGTTTAATTTATAAATGATATAATATTATTAATAAATTTTGAGATAATTAAGTGAGGAAGATGAGTAAATGAAAAATCAAAAAATATTGTTGACGACTTCTATAGTTATCATAGTTGCTATTATTGTGATTTTTATTTTATTTGTAGTTGGAAATGATGCCAAAAATAAAGAAAGCAATTTTAGTGATAATATTATTACAAGTGATCAGGTATATGAAATGTATATTTCAATTAATCCCATTGTAAAAATCAGTTTTAAAGAAAGGTATCTAAAGTGTGAAAATGAAGAATTAAATAATAAATGTAATTTGAGTACGGAGATTACCGAATATGAGTTAGTGAATGACGATGCTAAAGACATTTATAAAGATATAGATTTTTATGAAAAAGATATAATAGAGGTAATCCCAAAGATGGTTGATGCAGTTAATAATAGTAACATTAATTTTACTACTATTAATATAATTACTAATTGGAATGGAGTATATAATGAGAGTTTAGTTTCAAATGCGATAGAAGAAAATTCTATTTTGGGTAAAGAATATAATGTAAATATAAATGTTACAGAGTCGATAGATAATAATTCAATATTAAACCAACAAGTTATTAGCAGAAGGAATGAAAAAAAACATATTCTTGTATTAAATGCTGAAGCCATGGAAGAAAAAGAATTGACTATGCATCTTCTTGATTCTATTAATACTGAATATGCTGTTGAAGTTTTTGGAAGTGAAGAATTAATAAATAATTTAGATTTAGAGAACATCGATTTATATGTTGATCTTAATGACTTTAAAGATTTAAATTTAAATAATGATGTAACTGGAGATTATCAAGCTAAATTATATTTAGATATTGATGAGGATGTTTATTATACCATTATTCCAAATGCAATTAGTATATCGCTTACTTATGCACCTAAAAGGGATATGAATGATATTACAAACGATGAAATAAAAGAAATATTAAATAAATATGAAAGAAGTATAGTAGATTTAACTTTAAACGAAAAATCTGTTACATTTTGTCAGAAAATGGATGGGAAATTCATGTGTCGAATTAATGCGAATCTCACAGAAAATGAAAAACCCACGGAAGAGTTGTTCCAAGTGTATGATAGATTTGGTATAACATATGGTTCTGATGGCTTTCCTACTAATTTGAACTCTGGATGGTGTTCTTCAAAAGAATTTTTAACAAATTGTTTAGACTATACATGGTTTGAAATATAATCTAAAAATAAAATAATAAAATTTAATGATTATCGAAGAGATAATCTTTTTTTGTGAAATATAGGAAGGACGGAATAAATATAGAAAGAAAAACAATTGCATCAAAATATGGACATTTATTTTTAGATGTTTTGCAATACCAAAATAATAATAGAATAGCAATTATAAGTTATTTTGCAAACGATAACGATTTATCGGATTATGAGTTTGATGATAAAGATTTATTTGCGGACATAACAATTAATTTGAATTTACCGATTAATAATTATGATGAAGGATTTATTAATGCCGATATAAATCATAAAGAATTTGGAATTGTTGATTTGTTGAAGAAAGAAAGAATAATTGAAAAATCATATGGTATGAAAAAAAATAATATGGGTTCATATGAACTTGTAAAATTTAATTTAGAAAAACTAAAAGAATATGATTATGCTGGTGTTGAAAAGTTTTTGGACTCTATAAATATAGGTAATGATGAATTAGATTACAAAATAAAAATATAAGGGAGGAATTTTAATAAGAGAAAGAAGAAAATTAAAATTAAATAATGTAAATTATATTTTGTTAGTTGATACTTATGATAATAATAAAATTAAAGTATCATTAAAAAATAAAGATAATGTGATTGATGTGACTATTAATATAGATGTATATCTTGATAATAGTCATGTTTTTATTAATCCAGCAATTAAACAAAATGGATTATTAAAGGAATTAAAGAAAAAAAGGATTATTAAAGAAATAAATAATAGTATATTTTATAATAATTTAGAAATCCCTATTGCTACATTAAATATGGGGATAATTAGAAAATATGATAATAAAGGTGTTAATAATCATTTTAATAAAGTAAGGGGTAATAATGGTTGATAGATTAAAATTATATAATACAAGAATTACATTGAGATTGTCTAATAAAGAAAAAAATATACTTAAGAAAAATGCTTATAATAAAAAAATTACTATGTCAGAATATATTAGAAATTTAATTGTACTTGATAATAGACTAAATTCAATAAATAGGGATTTAGAAGATATTAAGAAAATTCAAAATATTGTTGGGAGGAATTATTAATAAAAAGCAAAACTAATAAAAGTCTTTTAGAATTTATTCCATTTAAAGATGTTTGGAATAATTTTGTTTTTTTAGATGATAATAAAATAATTGGAGGGATTAAAATTGGTTCAATTAATCTATCACTTTTATTTAATGAAGAGCAACAAGTGAAAGTTAATCAATTAAAGAAAGTATTAAATTCTATTGATTATCCTGTAAAAATATTTAGTATTGATAAACCGATTAATTTAGAAAATAATTTAAATATATTGGGATCAAAAATAAAATCAGAAACCAATAAATATAAACACAGGCTACTAGAAGAAGATTATGATTATATTAATTTTTTACATAATCAAAAATCAGTTATTAGCAGAGAATTCTATCTAATAGTTGAGGAAGCATCTACTAATGAAAAGTTACTAACTCAAAAGTTAAATGATTTAATACAAGAATTTAGTTCTATTGGTCTTTCAGCTGAATTAGTAACTAGTGAAGAATGGAGGGAACTATTATATATCATTTTAAATCCTGTTACACCCCTTGATTCCTTTAAAAAGGATGCTACTACTATAACTAGGTCATTTAAAGAACGAATTGCTCCCACAGGGCTTAAAATTGGGGAAAAAGATATGATATTAGGGGATGCATATATAAGTGTAGTCACTTTGTTTAGTTATCCATCAGTTGTTGGAGTTGGTTGGCTTGGAGCAGTTGCTAGTGTAGATCATACAAGAATGACCATTAGTATAAGTCCGATGAATACAGAAGAAATATCTTCAACTTTAAAGAAAAGTATATCGGAAGTAAAATCAAAAATGATTAATGTTAGTGATTATAATGACCAAATACTTTTAAATAATCAAATGCAAGATTATGTGGAGTTAGTAAATAGAATTGACCGAGAGCATGAAAAGTTTTGTCTATTAACGGTCAATTTTTTATGTTATGGTGAGACTAAAGAAGAACTAGATAAAACAAAAAAAGAATTAAAAGCAACATTATCTTCTTATGGTCTTGGTGGTTCGGAACTCATGTTTGAACAAGAACGATCATTAAAGATGTGCCTACCTACTATGTTTAATGAACTTGAGAAAAGTTATGGCTTACCAATACCTATGCTTACTTTAGCATCTTCTTTTCCTTTTATATTTCAAAGTTTACATGATGATGGTGATGCCATAGTTTTAGGCAATGATTCGCTTGGTAGTTTAGTTTTATTTGATGCTTTTAAAAGAACAAATAAAAGAAATAATTCTAATGCAGTAATTGTTGGAAAAAGTGGTAGTGGTAAATCTACACTAATAAAAAAATTAATTCGTGGACTTTGGTGTCGTGGATCAAAGGTAATTATTATTGATCCTGAACGAGAGTACCGAGATCTATGTAACAATGTTGGCGGTGCTTGGATTGATGCTGGAACTGGTATTGCAGGAATTATCAATCCTTTAGAAGTAAGGCATGGAGCTGATGAAGTAGAAGATAATGATACTAATGATTTATCAAGACACTTTCAAACTTTTAGAACATTTATTAAATATTATTTGCAAGATTTAAATGCTTATGAACTTACTAAATTAGAAGAAATTTTAATTGAAGTTTATAAGGATAAGGGTATTGATTTTAATACAGATTTAAGCCAGCTTAAAAGTGAAGATTATCCAATAATGAGTGATTTATATAACAAGGTTATTGAAAAATTAAATATTGCAAAATTAGAAAAAGCAACTAATAATGTTATAGAGTCTTTAGAAAAAATTAGTTCAATGTTAAAGCGAGCAACTATTGGTGCTGATGCGAAGATTTTTAATGGAACATCATCAATTAAGGTAGATAAAAATACTGATTTTATTGTTTTAGATATTCATAGTTTAGTTGATAGTGATGCCACTATTCTTCGTACTCAATTTTTTAATATACTATCTTGGTGTTGGAATGAAATAAGTCGTAATCGTAATGAACAAGTAATTCTTGTTTGTGATGAGTCACATCTACTTATTGATCCTAATAATCCTGATGGTGCAGATTTTTTGAAAAGATGTACTAAAAGATGTCGTAAGTATAATTCAGCAGTATGGACTATTACTCAAAATTTTATAGACTATACTGCTGATGGATTGGAAAGGTACGGTCAAGTAATCATTGATAATAGCACTTATATTTTAATAATGGCACAAGGTCAAAAAGAAATTGAGTCGGTTCAAAAAATGATGAATTTAAGTGAGTCTGAAACATATTTTTTAACTACTGCTGGTAAAGGACAAGGTTTATTTGTAGTTGGTCAAGATACAAGATTACCTATTCAAATTCATTTAAGAGAGGAAGAAGATTTACTCTTTGGTACTGCTGGAGGAAGATAAATTAGTCAATCAGATAAAGAAATTTTTAAATATATTTTTGTACCAATGTTTTTCTTTTTGCCACTTATTATATTAGTAGTATTAATAACTAATGAGTCAGGAAGTGGTGATACATCAGTTATGGCTGGTGTATTTTTTTTACCACCATTTGAAGATGGAGTATCTTTTACAATAAATTCCGAGTATGGATATCGAACGGATCCGTTTACAAATTATGGTGAGGACTTTCATACAGGAATAGATTTAGGAGCACAGGCTGGAACAAATATTGTTGCCAGTGCTGATGGTGTTGTAATTGAGGTTGGTTTCCAAGCGGAAGGTTTAGGCAATTATGTTTACATCAAACATGACTTTGATGGTATTACTTATTATACTGCTTATGGTCACATGGCTGATAATTCTATCGTAGTAGTTGAAGGTCAAAATGTATCAGAAAAAGAAAAAATTGGAGTAATTGGTGATACTGGAAAAGTAACAGGAATTCATTTGCATTTTACTATAATGAGTCCTGAACTTAGATTTGATAAAGCCAATTTAGTTGATCCAATTAATGCTATAAATGGCTTAAATTAGAAAGGAGGTATACTTTGAAAAAAGAATTGAAAGCTAATCAACTTGCATCAAAAATTGCTGAAGAAATTTCTCGTAATACAAGCAGAGAAAATATTAGAAATATTGATCCTATGTTAGTTATTGATTGTATTAAAAGAGAAGTTGAAGACACAAATTTAATTGATGAGGTATTTTATAAGACAATGATGCTTCTTGAATATAAGTATGGTGATTTGTTTGATGTAGATAAAAATGTTGAAATTTAATGTACATTTTTTAATGCATTTTTAATTTCAAAATTAAGAAAAAAGTGTACATTTTATGGTAAAACAAGCCTTGATTTGTTATAACATCTGTTAGACAAATGAGCTTTTTTGCCTATATTTTAAATATTTTATGTTTGTCAATTAGCAGACATTTCATAATTTGTCGTACAAACTAAAACTTAAAAATCCCTTATGTTTAGGGCTAACTCCCCACTGGGGAGTTGTATTGTCAGCCACAGTTATCCTGCTTATACAGGATACATAAGTTGGTACATAAAATTAGTAAAAATTTAAAAAATCGTGTACATTTTTAGGTACACAAAAAGGAGGAATATTTATAAAAGAATATAGTAAAAATGAAATAAAAAAATTATTAGAAAATGAAGAACGATTAGTTTATGCTGAAGATGATTATGATAGTTTTATCATTAGGTATAAAGATATACCTGACTTTATAGTAAAGTATAATGATGACTATGGTCAAACAGATTTATACTTTTTTGATTATGATAATAGTAATTTGCTTGCATCAACATTTGGTAGTTTTTTAAATAAATGTGATCCTAAAGTTAGAGAAGATATTATTGATAGATTAATAAAATTGCAACAATATGAAATCAAAACAAAGGATATAAAAATAATAGATGAAGATATTTTAGATGAAATAAAAGAAGAATTATATAAAAAAATTTAGGAGGTAATGTAATGAATAATGAGATTGTAATTAAAGGAAAAATTGATGCATCACTTAATGATGCCTTAAAAAAAGTATTAGATAAATTAAATATGAGTCAGCAGGATTTTATAGATAATGCTGTTAAAGAGTTTGTGCTTAAGAATTTAAATTTATTATTTGATGAGGGAAATAAAAAATAAATAAAGAAGAAAGAATAACTTTCAGAGCAACTACTAATGAGAAAAAAGAAATATTGGTTCAAGCCAAAAAAGAAGATATGAATATATCAGAGTTTGTCTATAATGCAGTTATGGAAAAAATGAATACCAATAAAATTAGTGATAGTCAATCACAATTTTTTAAACTCTATGATGTTGCTTTTAAAAATAGTTTTGATAATTATTTTAAACAATTAATGGTTATATTAAATAGAATAGAATTTAATTCAAGATGGTTATTAAAACAGCAAGATATTTTTATGAACCATTTAAAAGTGCCCAATAATATTGAAGAATTAACTGTACCTGTAATTGATCATGCAATAACTGAAAAAGCCAAAGATTTAGTTTTAAAAGATATTAGGAAAATGTCTGCTCGTAAGAAAGAATTAGAAGATGAGTAGTAGTAATATTGTATTTAAAATAAATTATAAAAAATGTAAGAATAAAAAAATGGGTATTAAAAGTTGGATGAATTATGCATCCCAAAAACAAAAAGCAGATTCTTCTAGTATTGATGAAATAAATATTTTAAAAGATTATTCTTTATTTTCAGATAATGATAGTTTTACAAGTGATAATAAAGAGTCTTACCTATGGAGTGGTAATGGTGATGTTATCAAAAAAGATGAATTAGATAAAATAGGTGATAATTTCGAAGGATTCTTTTGGAGAGGTTTCGTGTCCTTTCCACCAGACTTTGCAATTGATCATGGTTTAATTACTAAAAATGATTATTATAGTTTATCAAATAATGTTATTACTAGATTAATACAGGATATGGGGCTTGATATAAATAATGTGTCTTGGTATTGTGCATTACATCGAGATACAAATCATCCCCATATTCATTTTTGTTTCTTTGAAAAAAAGGTTACAAAAACAAACCCTATAATACCTAGACATTGCTATAAAAATTTTAGAAGCAATGTCGGTAATTATTTAGTTGATTATGAAAATTTTTATAAACTTCGGGATGATGTATTTAAAGATATAACTGGTAATATTAATTTAAAGGATTTAAATAAAGTAAAGAAACAAAGATTATTTAGTGATAAATATCGTAGAGATTTAAATAAATTATTGTTAAGTTTATACGATAAATTACCTAGTAAAGGAAGGTTACAATATAATTCAAAGAACATGACTATATATCGTAAAGATTTAGATAATATAATAGAATTCATATTATTACATGATTCAGTTAAATATGATTATAATAAATATTTAAAATTACTTGATGAACATCAAAAAGAATTAAATGCTTTATATGGTATGACTAAAGATAATAAAAACAGAAAATATTATGAGGATCAAAAGAATAGATTATATTCTAAAATAGGTAATGAGATTCTTGCTAATTATAAAAGATATCAATCACTTGGTTTTATGGAAAAAGAGAAAAGTTTTTTGAATAAAAATATCAATGAACTTAATTTTAAAAGTAGAAGTGATTATGCTAAAGATGAAACTAAAATATCTATTGCTAAGGATTTATATAAGATATGTGTTCTTGCTGATTTAAATGATACTCAAATAAGAAAAGTATTTAAAAAATGGCTTAAGAATTCTAAATATAATTTTGATGTTGATTCATTAATTGCATCAGTTAGAACTCTTGATGTTGATATGAGTACGACTGAATTATATAATGCATTAAAAAAACTTGGATATGATTCTAAAAGATATAATAAACTTAAAACTAATAATTTTTATAAAGAATTAAATTATAAAAAGTTTATTAATAAAGCAATTAATCATTTATATAGCGAAATAGACCGTGAAGAAAAAGAAATAGTAGAGCAAATAGAATATGATTTGGAGGTAAATAAATAATGTATATTGTTGATATCACTAGAGATAATTTAGATACGGATATATTAGTTGGTAATGATTCAATGTCTGCGAAAAGTAAAACGATTAATTATATAATGGATTATGTATTTGCTAATTATAACATTAATTTAAATAAAGATGTTCTAGATCGTGATTTAAATATTTCTAGATTTTCTTTAAAACAATTTTTAAATAATAACTATGGATTAAATGTAAGCAATGATTTAAAAATACAAACTATATTTGCGGATAAGGATCATGCATTGCTTTTTAAAAATATCAATGATTTCAATGAGTTTCCAATTCTTTATACACTCGCCAATAAAGAGATAAAAAATGCTAGAGCTATTCAAAAATTTTTAGTTAATGATTATCTTATTAGCAAATATCAAAATGATTTGGATTATTATGAGAATATAAAAAATGACATTGGTTATCAAGAATTGGAATTTAAAAGTGAGGTAATAGATTTGTATAATGGTGGTTTATTTTTAGAAGACCTGCTTAATAATAGTTTTTCTTATAAAGAATTAAAAAATAGTAAGGGGGATATAAATATATAAGAAAATATTTTAATTATATTTTAATTGCTATTATAGTTTTTATTGTATCTGCTAATATTTGTTATAATTTAGTTTGGATAATTACTAACAATATTAAATTGCAATGGACATTTAACATAATTAAGACATTTCTTGCTTTAAAAGATATTGGTTTATTATTTGGAACAATTTTACTTTCTGCTTTGTTTTTCTTGTTTATATTAAAGTATGATAAGGATATTAAATTAAAACTATTAAGGAAAAAGGGTATGCCTGATTCTGATGGCTCTTATGAATATGGGAGTTCTAGGTGGATGACTAAAAGAGAAATAAAAAAGAACTTTAAAGTATGGCATATTGGGGATAAGTTAAAAAGTGGTGGCATACCTGTTACTAAATTAGATGGTAGTATTTATTATGATGATTCATTTGATCATACTTTAATTGTTGGTTCTACTGGTAGTGGTAAAACCATTTGTGAGATAATGCCTTTGATTTTTAATTTAGGATATGCTGGTGAGTCAATGGTTATCAACGATACTAAAGGCGAACTTTATAATACTACAGCTCATTTTCTTAAAAAACAAGGATATAAGATTCATGTAATTAATTTGAGAAATGCTCTTGCTAGTGATGGGTGGAATCCCCTACATCTTGCTTATAAATATTATCACGAAGGAAATATTGATCTTGCTGGTGATATCATTGAAAACTTTTCTAAATCTCTTTGTAAAAACTTAAGCTCTAAAGATATGTATTGGGAAAAATCTGCAACTGCAGTTTTATCAGCTTTGTGTTATGGTTTAATTGAAGATTGTGATGATGAGTCAGAAGTTAATTTGTATTCTATATATAATTTGTTAGTAGAACATGGTTCTAAAACTATAGATAGGTTTAATTCTCTTGATTTATATTTTCAACAAAAGCCAATGGGTAGTTTATCAAAAATGTCTTATGCAACTGGTTCATTTGCTAAAGGCGAAACAAGAGCAACACTATTTTCAGTTCTTGCTACTACTATAAAAATGTTTAGTGATACTGGTATTGCTAATCTTACAAGTAGGACTGATTTTGAATTAGATGAGATTGGAAAAAAGAAAACAGCAGTATTTTTAATTATACCTGATGAAAAAGAGTCAAGACATGAACTTGCAAGCCTATTCATTGATCAATGTTATCAAGCATTAGTTAACACAGCCCAAACATATAATAATGGCAAAATGCCAATAAGAATTAATTTTATATTAGATGAATTTGCTAATATGCCACCGATACCATCAATATCAAATAAAATAACTGTTTCCCGTTCAAGAAATATTAGATTTTATTTAGTTTTACAAGATTTCGATCAATTAAAAGAAACTTATAAAGAGTCAGCAGGTACGATAAAATCAAATGCTACTAATTGGATATATTTACTTACATCTGATAATGAGACTGCAAGAGAAATTTCTGCTCGTTTAGGTAAGTATACTATTTCATCTAGTAGAGTTTCTACATCAATGCGATTAGAACAACAGGACTATAATATTTCGAATGATAAATCTCTTTTAGGTAGAGAGTTACTTATGTCTGATGAATTAATGCGATTCAAGTTTGGGGAAGCAATATTTATGAAAACGAGAAAGTATCCTGTCAAAGCCAAAATAATAACGATTTATGATTATCCAATCAAAATAATAAAAGTGCCATTGCCAAGTAAAGAAAAGAATTTTGAAATAAAGTGTTTCAATTTAGATAAATTTAGAAAAACAAAAAATACAGTAAATGACAATAAAATAGATCTTATCTAAATTTTAAAATATATAATGTAAAATAAGGGTTTAAGGAGATGAAGTTAAATGATAGAAGATAATAAAATAAAAAGAATAAAAGAATGTTATCCAAAGGGAACAGAAATAGAACTTATTTCAATGAATGATTTCCAAGCGATTCCATCAGGAACTCATGGTATAGTAGATTTTGTTGATGATATTGGAACTATTTTTGTTAATTGGGATAATGGTTCTACATTGGGGTTAGTGATTGGTGAGGATAGATTTAAAATAATTGAAAAGGAAAGTCCAGATATGGATTCTAAAGATATTAGTATATAAAGGAGGATTGAAATATAGAAAATCAAAATAAACCTAAAGCACCTATAATTGGTGCTAATGGAAATATTTTTAATTTAATGGCAATAAGTTCAAAAGCATTAAAAAATAATAATCAAAAAGAATTAGCCAATGAAATGTGTGAGAGAATTATGGCATCATCAAGTTACGATGATGCTTTATCTATTATGCTGGAATATATTGATGCAGTTGAGGAATATGATTACGATTATAATGATGATATAAGGATTTAAGGAGGAATTAATTATATTTGAAAAAGATAAAAGTTTAGTTGTTAGTGAAACATTTTTTAAAAAACTTGAAGACAAATTAGAAAACACAAATTTAAAAGGATGCTATGAAACATTCAACAACGGTTGGGAAAGCGGATTAACATTAACTATTTATGATAAAAAATCATTAGTAATATGGGCTTGTCAAGCTCGCAATTCAGACCAAATTATGATTATTTGTGGTGATGAAAATGATAGAAATTTATTTAATATGTTTAATGAGGAGAGATTCAAATCTGCTAAATATTTTAAGAGTGAAGATTATGATTCAGCAGTAGAATATGTTTATAAACAATTAAAATATATGTTTAAAGATTTAATGTTTTTAGAAAAACATTATAGTTTTGATATTAATTATAGTATAGATGTAATAAGAAGAATTAAGGAAGATGAGAAAATGCTAGATTATGAAGATTATCATGAACTAGCATCTTTTTATGATAAAAACGAAAAATACTCGTGTGATTTAATTATAAGTAATGGAAAAATGGGACTTAGTTATAATTTACATAACGGCGATAGTTTAGAAAACTTAACATTTATTCCATGTGATATAAATTTGGATAGTGAATACTCTATTATGTTAGATATGAAGAATAATTTAAATCAGTTTATTAATGATGAATTAGAGTATTCTATTACTATGGATGATGATATAAAAATTTAAGGAGATATATATTTGGTACAAGATAAAATTAAAGAAATTGCAGAATTGAGTTATAAAGCAAATATAACTAAAGATAAGGATGAAAAGGAAAAAATAGAACAAGATGTTCAAACAATATTAAAAGATTTAAAGAAAAGTGCTTTAGATACTTTTAAAGATGAAAGCGATATTAAAAGATTTTTAGATAATATAGTAAATTTTAATAATTATTCATTTAATAATCTTTGTTTAATTTGGATGCAAAATCATGATGCTAGATATGTTGCATCATATAGAACATATTTGAAAATGGGTTATCATGTCAATAAGGATGAAACTGGTATTAAAATATTAGTTCCATCCTTTTTTAAACTTGTTAAAATAAAAATAAGTGATAATGAGTTTGAAGTTAAGCCACTTAAAAGTTTAAATGATGAAGAAATGAAAATATATCGTGATAAAAACGATGATAGAATTACTTTTTATAAGGATTATTTAAGTAGATTTAATGTTGGTACAGTCTTTGATGTTAGTCAAACTAATATGCCAATGAATGTAATTGATGAAAAATTAAATCCTATTTTAGATGATCCTAGGGCTGATAGTGTTGCTGATATATTTATCAAATCTATATATAGAGATGGCTTTAAAGTTAAATATGAGAATATAGAGGGAGGAGCTAAAGGATATTGTAATTTTGATGATAGTACAATTGTTGTTAAAAACAATTTGAGCAATTTAATGCGACTTAAAGTAATAGTTCATGAATATGCTCATGCTCTAGCCCATAAACATTTAAAAGATAATAATATGGAGTATCAACAACATCGAGAAAAATACGAAACCGAGGCAGAAGCTATTGCTTATGTAGTTTCTAAATATTTGGGATTAGATACAAGCAATTATAGTCAGACTTATTTATACTCTTGGAGCAAAAACAAAGATTTTAAAGAAATAGATGATTCATTTAGTACTATTGTTAATTATAGTAGGAAAATAATTAATAATTATAATAAAATAGTTGAAAAAGAACTTAATGTAAATAGTGTTAGTATTTGAAGGAGGAATGATTATTAGTAAAAAAGAAATATTGAATTTATTACATGATTTAAATATTAAATTAGATGAAAAACAATTATCAACTTTATTTAATAGAATAGAAAAGACTAATTATGATTTTGAATTTTCTGACGATGAAATAGATCAAATTAATTTAATTATAAAAGAAAATGACTTTAATATGTTTTTTGAATTTTTAGATTTTAAATTGAAAGTAGCCAAAGAAATTGATAAAGATGTTTTATTGGAAAAAGTAGATAATAATCTTTGGAGGTTTATTATTGATCAATGTTGTGATAAATGTAAAGAACAATTTCCTAGGAATGAATTTTTAAGTGCATTATCTCCATATGAAAAATTAGCAATGCAATTTAGTGATTTTGATTATGTAATAAAAAATGGTGATTTATCCCAATGGTATGAATATGAATTATACGAAGATTTAGATGTTTTAAAAGATTTTTTGAAGTATAGTTATTTTGATAAAAAAGAAGAATTTTTATTAATTTTAGATAACTTTGAAATGGTTAAAGATTCTATTGATGCATTAGATATAGGAGATCCTTTTTATGAAGATGATTATCAAACTAGAATAAATGCCTTGCAATACTCTTGTAAAGATTATATGTCTATTGAAAAAGAATGGGATATTTATTTTCAAAACTATTTGTATGAGAATATTCCTGATTATTATTTAAACTTAATTAATAGTCAAAAAGATATGGATAGTGTTAGCATATGAAAAAAATTAAATGGAATTGGATCAAATTTTGGGGACATAGATATATTATTATGTCCCCTAATAATATTAAGAAACAAATTGTTTTATATCACAGAAGATTTTACGATATTGATGAGTGGAATAATTTTTTTGAAAATAATTAAATATTAAGAATAAAATTTAGAAAGGAGATTGTTTATAAGGGGAAATAAAATATAACAAATATAAAAGGGGGAAAAAATAAAAAAATGATTAATTACAATGTAAAAAACAACTTTAAAAATAACAATGAAGATGAAATAAAACTCCTATTTAACAAAAAACTTTTAAATGTCATAATTAAATTAGAAAATTCTCAAAAGGAGTTAAATAATCGATGATAAAGAGTTATAATATAATTGTATTTATAAAATGCATTTATAGTCATTTCGTAATGAAGGAGGAATGGCTATGTTAGAAAAGGTAGGTGTTTATTGTCGGTTATCTGATGAGGATAGAGATAAGTTAAATAAAAATGATGATAGTGATAGTATAGTCAATCAAAGAAGTATGTGTTTAAAATTTGCTAACCAAAACGGTTGGAATGTAGTAGATATTTATTCTGATGATGATTTTTCTGGAGCAGGAACTTATAGACCAGATTTTGAAAGATTAATCAAGGATTGTGAAAGTGGAAAAATCAACTTGGTTTTATGCAAAAGTCAATCTAGATTTTCAAGAGATATGAGTGTTATTGAAAATTATTTGCATAATAAATTCATTGAATGGGGAGTAAGATTTGTAAGTATAGTAGATAATGCTGATACAAATATTGAAGCAAACAAAAAATCAAGACAGATAAACGGGTTAATTAATGAATGGTATCTAGATGATTTATCCCAAAACATTAGAAAATCATTAAAAAATAAAAGAGATGATGGCTTGTATATGGGTAGTTTTGCTCCTTATGGTTATGAAAAAGATAAAGAAGGTCATAAACTGATTGTAGATCCCGTTGCTTCAGAAGTAGTAAAAAAAATATTTGAAATGTATGCTAATGGTAATGGATATCTTAAAATATGTGAATATTTAAATGACCATAATATTCCAACTAGAGCAGTTTATAAAAAACAAAAGGGTAGTAAGTTTGTATGTCCTAGTTGCAATTTAGAAACAGTTAGGTGGAATTCTGATACAATAGCCCAAATATTAAGTAATGAAGTTTATATTGGAAATTTGGTTCAAGGAAAGTCGACATATGTAAGTTATAAAAATCATAAAAAAATAAAAGTATCTAAAAAAGATTGGAGTAGAAAAGATAATGCTCATGAACCAGTAGTTGATAAAGAAACTTGGGATAAAGTGCAAAAGATATTAGGAAAACATGCTAAATCAACTTCAACTGGTGAGATTCATTTTTTTAGCAAGAAAGTTTATTGTTCTTGTTGTAATAAGGTTTTTGTAAGGAATGTATATACTATAAGTAAAAAAGAGGGTAATACGATAAAAGCAGTTTATTTACAATGTAAGGGTAATAAAAAGTATAAAATATGTGATAATAATAGATCCATTAGATTGGACGAACTTGAAAAAGTAATACTAAATGCTATTAATGAATTATTAGATTCTTATTACGACAAGGATTATTTGAAAAAATCTTATGATTTAGAGCAACAACTATATAAAAAAAATAAAAATACAATTAATGCTCTAGAAAAAGAAAAACGAGACATTGAGAAAAAAATTGAACTCAATAAAGAATATTATAAAAATCTCTATGAAGATAAGGTAACTGGAATTATTACTGATGAAATGTTTATAATGTTATCAAATGATTATTTAAAGCAAATTGAAAATTTATCGAAAAGATTGGATGCTGTAGAAAAAGAAATTAATAACTATAATAGTTTAATTGCCGACAGGAAAAGTGCTGAAGAAATTATAAAAAAATATAGGCACATAAAAAAGTTGGATAAAACAATTATTGATGAATTTATAAATACAATCTATATTGGAAAACTTGATGAAATTAATAACACTAGAGATATTGAAATAGAGTGGAATTTTCAATTTTAAAAAATATGGGGTTTTTCCGATTCCTTGACATGGTGGTAAAGATCCAGGTACTACTTATAAAGATATTTATGAAAAAGATATTAACTTAAGTATTAGCTTGAATTTAAGAGAATATTTAAGTGAGTATGGAGCAACTGTAATTCTTACACGAGATAACGACAATGATTTAAGTTATGGAGAGACCAATCATCGTAAGAAAACTGACTTTGATAATAGAATAAAAATAATAAATGATGAATATACAGATATGTATTTGTCAATTCATCTAAATTACTTAGTTAATACTAAATATTATGGTGCGCAAGTGTTCTATAATAAGAATAATGAAAAATTAGCATCAAGTATTCAAGAATATCTAAATAATAATTTGGAAACAAATAGGGAAATTAAAGAGATACCAACATCTACATACATGTATAAGAAATTAGAAAAAAGAGGTGTATTAATAGAGTGTGGCTTTTTATCAAATGCAATGGAAAGAAGTAAATTAGTAACCAAAGAATATCAAAAAGAGGTGGCAAAAGTAATTGCAGAAGCTGTAGTTAATTATTATAAATGATATAAATTCACCTATTTATCACATTTTTTTTACATTAAAGACATTAAAAGTTAGTATATTTATTACGTCGTTTGTGATATAATGTTTAAAGTAAAGGCGGTTTAGTGTGTGAAGACAAAGACTTTTAAGACATTAGATGAACAAATTGACATTCTAGCTAATAAGGGTTTGGTTTTTGAAGATACTTTAAATGCTAAATCTATTTTACTAAGGGAAAATTATTTCTTTTTAAGTGGTTATCGGCATGTTTTTTTGAATCCCGATGGTAAGACTTTTATTGAAGGTACAAAATTTAGAGAATTGTATGCCATGTTTACTTTTGATAGACAACTTAGAAATATAATATTTAAAAATATTTTGATAGTTGAAAACAATTTAAAAAGTATTTTGGCATATGTAATGAGTAAGAATCATGGTTTTAAAGAAAATAATTATTTAAATCCTCATAATTTTGTCAGAGATTCTAAAAAAAACAAGCAAATAAATGATTTAATTAGAAAAATGAAAAGACAGATTAGTGTCAATGGAAAGCAACATGCTGCAACAGCTCATTATTTAATTAATTATGGGTATATTCCTTTGTGGGTTGTAGTTAAGGTTTTATCTTTTGGAATTGTTGGTGAGTTGTACACTATATTACAATATCAAGATCAAAAGGAAATTGCAGATGTATTTGGTGTTGATATATATAGTATGGTTGAGTATTTGCCAATTTTAGCTAATTATCGTAATTTATGTGCTCATGAAGATATTTGCTACAATAATAAGACACAGAAAGTTATTGAAGATAATAAATATCATAAGTTGCTATATATTCCTAAGATCAATGATGAATATATTTATGGAAAGAATGATTTATTTGCTTTGATAATTATTTTAAAATTTATGTTAAAAGAAGATGATTTTACTTTGTTTATGAATGAAATTAGTTATGAGTTAGACAGACTTTCTGGAAAGCTAGAGGTAATCAAAATTGATAAAGTTTTACATGCAATGGGATTACCGAATAATTATAAAGAGATAGTGAGGTTAGATTGATATGAATGATAATTTAAATAAGAAAGTTACTAAAAATATTGTTAATTATATTATTGTGTTTTTTGTAGGCTGTTTAGTTATGTATGCAGTAATTTATTTTTTTCCTACAACCGTGACTGAATCTGTTACAAAAGAAGTTAGAGATGTAACAATTAATGATACTGGTATAGCAGAAGCTGTTCAAAAAATATATGATGCTGTAGTAGTTGTATCAACATACAGAGATAATACATATACTGCATCTGGTACAGGTTTTGTTTATAAAAAAGAAGGGAATACTTATTATTTATTAACAAACTATCATGTTATTGAAGATGGTAATAATGTAACAGTAACATTTACTGATGGTAGTGTTGAAGAAACTGAAATTGTAGGTCATGATGAGTATGCTGATATCGCAGTTTTAGCTTTAGAAACTGATAAAGATTTAGTAGTAGCTGAACTTGGTAATAATGAAGAAAGTAGAGTTGGAGATACAGCGTTTGCAGTTGGAGCTCCACTTGATAGTGTTTATTCTTGGACAGTTACTAGAGGAATTATTTCTGGGAAAGATAGAATGGTAGAGGTTTCTTTGACAGATAGCACTAATACTAGTGATTATGTTATGAAAGTTTTACAAACAGATGCGGCGATAAATTCTGGTAATAGTGGTGGCCCACTTTGTAATGCTAATGGTGAAGTTATAGGAGTTACTTCCTTAAAACTTATTAGTAGTGGAGTTGAAGGTATGGGATTTGCAATTCCAATTGAAGATGCAGTTGAAAAAGCTGAACAAATTATTAGTGGTGAATCTTCAGCATATCCTTATATTGGTATTTCAATGTTAGATTTTTCAAATGCATATTATTCACAATACTATAGTTTAATTAGAAACTCTGGCTTGGACAGTGGAGTTATTGTTGTGTCTGTAGAGGACGGTTCTTCAGCAGATGATGCTGGAATTAAAGCAAACGATATAATTACTGCTATTGATGGAGAAGAAGTTACAAATATTGCGTATTTAAGATATTATTTATATCAACATGAAGTTGGAGATACAATAACAGTAACGATATTTAGAGATGGGGATACTCATGATCTGGAATTGACACTGGGTTCCGATGGACAAACTCTTTAGGGTTTGTTTTTTTTTTGAAAAACATTACTTGTAATAATATATTTAAATAGTTTATAATAATAGTGAAAGGAAGAATGAAATTTTTGATTTTTAAAAGAATTGGAGCATATGCCATAGATTATTTGTTTATATTTTTACTTCTTACTATGTTGAGTCAGATTAGATTTTTGAATCCTACATATGATTTATATATGGATAATTACGATAAATATTTAGATATTATGGATAATGTTAGTTCAGAAAATGTTTTAGATATTATAAATGATAGCGAATATCAAGAAGTTAACTATAATTTAAGTAAGTATAGTGTAAGTGTATCAATAACTTCAATTATTTTTTATTTAGCTTATTTTGTTGGCTTTCAAAAATGGAATAAGAACCAAACTTTAGGGAAAAAGTTATTTAATATTTCTGTAAAAAATAAAAAAGATGATGGTAATCCTTCATGGGGGCAAATGTTTTTAAGAACAATTATTCTTTATAATATTTTATTTGAAATATTTCTTATAATTTCTTTATATATTTTTAATGCTTCTGAATATATGGTAGTAAGTAATATTATTACAATTTTAGCTGCTATTGTGTTTTATGCTAATGTATTTTTTATCATATTTAGAAAAGACAATGCCGGTATTCATGATTTAATAGCTAAAACTAAAGTAAATTAAAAAGAAGAAAATTATTTAGCTTTATTTAATTTCCTTCTTTTTTTCTAGTGTTGGGGGATTAGCAAAATCATATGAGGTAACACTTGTTATTTTATATAAGTGTTTTAAGGTATAAAACATATCAGAATATACTAAGAATGCTTCATTATATTTTTTTTCTTTATATAGGTGAGTTACAGGAATAATATAATTAGTTAATAATTCTTGGGCAATTAATTCTTTTTGAGGATCTTTTTCTAAAGCGTCTTTTAGTAGTCGTCCATACATATCATATTCAACTAAGAAGTTAAAATATTCTAGGTTTTGTTGAAGATAATTTTCGCGAAATTCAATTATAGTAATAAAATAATCAGCTGTATCAATACCAAGATTATTTCTTACAAACGTAGCAATATACCACCATGAAGAACTTCCTGGACGATAGCCATAGCGATTGTCTAAAGCTTTTAGGGCTTTTTCTATATCGCGGTCTTTTCTTCGCCGGTCTTCACTATATCTACTACAACTGTAATCAAATGGAAATCTTTTATAATAAGATGAGCCAAAGACTGTACCATTAGCATCACAGCCATAACCATCGCGATCAGCTCCCCGAAGATCATCAATTCGGTAATGAATGCAAGATGCACATTTTTTATAATAACTACTCAAAATAAATACCCCCTTACTTGTTTGGGTATTTTAACATATTTGTTTATTAGTGTCAATTTTGATATAATTAGATGGGTAGTAATATGGCAAGAAGAAAAAAAAGAAAATATTTAAATAAAATTTTAGTAATTATTTTTTTGAGTTTATGCTTTTATTTGGGATATTATTTTAAATATGCTTTTTTAGAAACTAGTGAATCTCACGAAATAAAAAGCTATTCGTCGTTAGAAAATGTTCCCGAATATAGTGGAGAAGCATATATTTATTTAAATAATAATGTTCCTGAATTTAGTGATGATGAAAAAAATATTGAAAGCTTTGAATATTATAGTGATCTTGACTCTTTAGGTAGATGTGGTGTTGCTTTTGCAAATGTTAGTGTTGATACAATGCCTACAGATGAAAGAGAAAGTATTGGTGAGGTTAAACCAAGTGGGTGGCATACAGTAAAATATGATATTGTTAGTGGTAAATATTTGTATAATAGATGTCATTTGATAGGATATCAATTAACTGGAGAAAATGCTAATGAGAAAAATTTAATTACTTGTACAAGATATATGAATGCAACAACAATGTTAGAATTTGAAACAGAAGTAGCTAATTATATTGAAGAAACTAAAAATCATGTTTTGTACCGAGTTACTCCTTATTTTGAAGGTGATAACTTAGTAGCAACTGGAGTACAAATGGAAGCATATTCGGTAGAAGATGATGGACAGTTACAGTTTAATGTATTTGTTTATAATGTTCAACTAGGCGTAGTTATTGATTATTTATCTGGAAAAAGTCATTTAGAGTAGAGGTTTTACTGATGAAATTAGAATATTTAAAATGTATAAGTGAAAATATAGATTTAGATGAATATATTGAATTTAGAGAATATGTAAAGGCAAATATGCTTAATCCTGACTGGCTAGGAGATTTTTCACGGGAAGATTTAATTAATATGTTAAATCAGGGAGCTAAAATATGGATTTATTATAATGATACTGATTTAGTGTGTTCAATGATGTTTATTCCTAGTAGTAGAGAATCTTTAGAGAGTTTTGACTTAAATTCTTTGAATTATTTAGATGTTGCAGATTATGGGCCAATATTTGTAAATCCAAAATATGTTGGTAATGGTTTACAGTATCAAATGTTAGAAATATTGGATAGTTATGCTAATAATAAAGGATATAAATGTGCTTTAGTAACAATTCATCCTGAAAATACTTATTCTATTAATAACTTTTTAAAAGATGAATTTGAATATCAAAACACCAAAAATTTTAAAAGGGGAGTAAGAAATATTTATATGAAAAAACTATAATTATTTCAAAAAGTTTTCTAGATTAAAATTATAGCAATTAATTATTTGATTATTAAGTAGTATATATAAATTATTTTTCATTATTTTGTAGTTTATATTGTTTGTAGGGATACTGAATAGTAAATAAAAATCTGGTAATGGTTGTGTTCCACTGCCCCAGATGGGATTTCCTTTATTGATGTCATAAAATACTAATAAATTTTTTTCAGTTAATATGAAATTAGTTAAATAATAACTATTATTAAACTTGATATTTATATTAGTGGCTTCTTTGATTATCGTTTCATTATTTGTTTTGAAATTATAATTATACATATTTTACACCTAATACTATTGTACTATATGTATAAAAAAATAAAAAGATTTTCCTAAATTGTAATGGAAAATCTTTGCTTTTTGTGCGCTGTGCATGGCATATAACTAGAGGGTGAAAGTCCC